>Ga0155046_105_pt1 | contig 272340 bp, 284 predicted proteins | sample RifCSPhighO2_01_FD_106014 | JGI IMG/M metagenome (GOLD analysis project Ga0155046, IMG submission 106014) | Candidatus Ryanbacteria bacterium RIFCSPHIGHO2_01_FULL_48_27
CTGTTGGCATGGGGTCTGTCTTGCAGATGGCGGCATTGGCAGGGTCTTCATGACGACGTTCGTAGTGGAGATGTTTGCCTGTTACTTTCCCAGATTTACCTACTGCTGCTATGTTCATATTGGTATAGGCATAATCACCCTTGTTTACTTGAACACTTCCTTTCATGAAGTGGCCATAAATATCAATGCAATTCTCGCCACAACGTATAGCGACCGCATTTCCGAAGCCGTGATTACAGCTTTCGTCTCCGCTATCTGCACAAGTGTTCACACTACACAGCACCTCACCTGATACAACTGGCCTCACTTGAGCACGCTCATCTTTAATCGGATCAGGATATGGACAGCTTGCTTTCTCACACCCAATGTCTAGGCCGGTGTGAGCTTTGTTTTCAAATACACAGCTATCGAATGTCTCGTTCTCCGGTGGCACATGGATTACACCATCTATTAATTTTGATGGCTTCCCCCTACACCCATAATCCTGCACAATTCTTGACTTCTCAGCATTGCTCGCATATGGCCATACAGGCCACTGTGCCGCGTGTGCCGAAACTGATGCCAATAGTATGACCGTAAATCCCAGCCATACAACAATTCGTCTCATCTTGAGCTCCTTTCTTTCAGTTAAAGGTTGGGTTCCAGTATTGCTTCGCCACTTCTATTCCTTGCACCTTTTAATGCACATGAACGGGCCTTTTTAATACCCATCCGTATGCTATGCGATTGTAAAAGTCCTCCTTTGTTTTTATTCCTACTACAGGGCGCTAGGAAAGTAAAGGGGATCCGCTATGGGGCATCTCTTATCTAGTAGACGTGGAGAAGTATTCTATTTACGAGCGGGTATCGGACGACTGATGCTGAGAGTAATTCTCTGGAGAATATCTTGCGCGGAAGCTCGCGAGCAGCTTTGAGTTCTGCATCGTAGTTGAACACGAAAGGGTGTTATCGAGGTATCATAATCTTCTAGGGGGGGGACAGCTTGATTGGAGAGCATAACAAAAACTGGGGTAACGTCGTCATACTCCAAAAGCGGCACAGTGAACCCTCGCTCATGAATATAAAATGAGGCGTGGCCGAAAGTTTTTATCTGAATGTTTTCCAATCCCTTCCCTTCTGCAGAGAAAACTAGCGTGAGATTGAGCTGGTCGTTCTCAAATCCAATCGCTGTGAATCCTTGCCCTTCATTTAGATTCATTCCTTTGTAACTAAACTCCCCCGGGTACTCAAACGTAATCGGCACATCGGGGTGTTCAAATATCTTCCATCCGGTTTCAGGGTTTATACGAGGCTCAATGACTTCCTCGTCGGTATTTGTGTTTGGTGTTCCATTCCGCGGTTCCTGTACTATTGGCATAGGAACTTCCTCTCCCTTCTTCTCCCACACCCAATATGTCCCTACGGCGGCAACCGCAAGAACGATGATGATTATTAGAAACAACACCTTGAGTTTCATGAAACTAAATTACCATGCGGATAGATCAGAATCAATGCTGTATATATACTGCCACATATAGGGTGAGACTGTATGTATAACCTTATATGCTAGTCAATCACCCCTCCGCCCAGCATCTCTTGGCCCTTGTAAAATACAATAGACTGGCCGGGAGTAACCGCCCGTTGAGGAACTCTAAATTGGATCAAGAAGCATGAATTATGAATTATGGAATTTTGTTTGCGCACTCCTTTTTTGATTCGTAATTCTTGATTCGTAATTCTGCATTCCTGCAATGGCTGACGATAGCGTATACGTGCTTTTACTTTAAGAGGAAATTTGGGAGCAACACCGCCTATCCAATGCATACCCGAAACGGTAAGCTCTTTGGAAAAGAGCTTCGTATCTGTATCCCCCTCGCCTACCACCAGAATATTTTTTTTCATATTTTTGGCAGAGACAAAATATGGCGTACCGCCCCCAACGCCAATACCATGACGCTGGCCAAGGGTATAGAACCACACCCCATCATGCTCACCTATCACTTTACCGCTCGTAGTCATAATCTTTCCCTTTTTGTGCGGCAGATATTTGCGCAGAAACGCACCAAAATCAAGTTTACCGACAAAACATACGCCCTGTGAATCTTTTTTGTCCCAGGAAGGCAGGCCAAACTCATGCGCCATTTTGCGCACTACTGGCTTCTCGTAGTCGCCTATTGGAAAGAGACAATGTTTGAGTTCTTTTTGCGATAACGTCCAAAGAAAATATGACTGGTCTTTATGTAGATCTCTTGCAATCAATACTTGAGCCTTGGGATTTGTGCCTTGGGATTTTGAGTGTAAACGCATATAATGCCCGGTGGCAATATAGTCCGCGCCCTGCGCGAGCGCACGCTTGAGAAACACCCCAAACTTAATATCCCGATTGCACATGACATCGGGATTAGGTGTGCGCCCCGCCCGATACTCGCGGAGCATGTAGTCGGCAACGGATTTTTTGTATTCAGCGCGAAAATCCCAAACGGCAAATGGGATATCCAAACGCGCCGCCACGCGCGCCGCCATAGCACGATCATCACCCGATGAGCACTCAATACCTGGCGGGTTCCACTCCTTCATATAGACACCATATACGTCATAGCCTTGTCTCTGCAACAACGCCGCCGCCACGGAAGAATCCACACCGCCGGACATGGCTACATACACCCTCCCCTTACTCTTTTTTATGTCTGCCATGGGAAGATTGTGCACTAAGAAATGGAGAGAGTCAAATAGGCAAAAGATTTAAGCATCATGCAACAAGAATTATGAGAAACTCAAAAAAACCACAGTGCGTATCCCCTCACCTTCTAATTCAAGTATTTGAGTTTTTTAGCTTTGTGCTCTTCGAACGTCTTGCTGTAATAAATCCTGCCATCTTTATCGGAAAGGTAATAGAGATAATCTGATTTGGCAGGATCAAGTGCGGCGCGTATCGACTCTAGTCCCGGACTGGAGATCGGTCCAATTGGCAAACCCTTGTACTCGTAGGTATTGTAGGGCGAGTCAAGATTGAGATCTTCCTCAGTCAGTAAATGCGTCCCCCGCCCCGTGACATACATGAGTGTCGCATCGATCTGGAGCGGGATGTTTGCTCTGATACGATTTTGGATGATGCCCGCAATCATCCGCCGATCTTCGTAGGTGCGCGCCTCCTCCTCAAGCATAGAAGCAACCGTAAGCACCTCGTAAAGATTTCGTTTGTCTTGGAGTATCTTATCAAAAATACCAGCTTGGGTAAGCCGCTCTTGAAAATTTTTGAGCATCCGGTCTACAATCTCGCGCGCATCAGCATCTTTATATATGCGGTAGGTATCCGGAAAAAGATACCCTTCGAGTGTGGCATATGTGGGTTTGTCTTTGAGAAATGCGTATTGAGTTACAAAAGTGCCAATAGCCTCTGTGGGATGCGCGCCGGTATGACGCAGATTACTCGCCGGTACTCCCGTGATATCCCAAAGCTCTGATGCACGCACCACATCTGCACCCTCCAGTATCGAAGCAACCCCGCGCAAACTCGATCCCTCTGGCACCGCAATAGTCAGCTCTATACGCCGTGCACTCGTCAAAAGATACGTTACATCGGAAAGCGCATATTTGCCTGAAAATAAATATGACCCTGAACGGATACTGTTCGTACCCCCCCGAGCCCATAGATACAAAAGAAATATATCCTCCGAACGGATGATGTGCTCATGTTTGAGTATACGGGCAATCTCACGCGCCGACTCGCCGGGACGCACCTCCACCGTCACCGAAACATCCTGCGACGGTGCAAACACCAGAGCATACGCCAGCCCCAAAACAAAAACTACTCCTGCACCAATCCGTGCATAAAATAATTTATAGTTTTTGTGATGATACAATGCACCCTCCGCTACGATTTGCGTATCAGCTTCAAAACTCATACCCATCATAGTACCATGCAGCAAATAAAAAACCGAAGTAGGTACTTCGGTACTAAAAGGCGTAAGAAGATTTATGAAGTTGCTTTTTGCAAACCGGTCATGATGCGATCTTGACGCAAACCTGCCCGCTCCACCTCACCTCTTCGGGCAAATGGATACTCATGCATGTCCACATGATTGAGAAACGGCAAGAGAAACGGCATGGCAGTCAGTAGCTCGGCAACTTTTGCCTGCTCAATCGCCCGATAGTCCGGATGGCCTTGCGAAGTAGTACGCAGATCCGCCTCCCAGAGCGCCTCCCGCAGATTTTGCTTTTGGTAAAAACGCACTCGGTATGCAAGCGGCACTACATACTGGGCAAGCGCCGGACTACCTGCCTCAAGATTAAGAAACAGATCATGCACCGAATCAAGCGCCTTTGAATATTCACCGCCCAAGCCAGCTTCTCCGAGCATAGGCGGCACATCATATCCATGATGTATCGAGAAGTCTTGGCGATCCTGCGTCTGGGGGCGATGCCGGTGCAGATCACGGTACGCTCCGATGTTCATTACAATCTCAAACATCAGATCAATGTGCTCGAGAGCCTTACCGCTCTTGTACCAACGCTCCCGCCTCCCACTCGCATACTCAAGGATGATCTTGTCTCTCTCGCCCTGTGACATCATTTGGGCTTTTGCAAAAAGCTCTGCCCAGTTTTGATGTATGCCCGGGAGGGAGTAAAGAATTGCCGTGATAAGCACTAGCTCTGCATAAGGACTATTATGGATAAGCTTCACTGATGACGGCTCCTGACTAAGCTCAAGATGGCTGGCAATCAAAGACTCATCCATCTCATGCATAAGCTTTGCCATTCGCTCTTTGCGCCCGGCAAGATATTTTTGGTAGTCCACCACCTCCAGTTTATCAAGACGCAAGAGGAGTGAGGGAATCTCGGTATCCAGCTCACGCTTTGCGGCAATAGCTGTCCAGCGAAGCTCTCCCAGCTCATGCTCGGCAAAGCCCGCTATCGCATACTCGAACGCCTGGCCATTACCACGAAACGCTACTTGCCCGAGTGTAGCCATAGGCAAGAGCCCGCGGAGAGTATCAAGCGCTTTTTTCTCTCTCACAAACGGAGTCTCATCTGGATACACCTCCCCAAGCCACTTAGTAAAACGAGGCACGAGATCTGCATATGTCCGAAACAAGCCATCCATCACCCCACGGTATTTTTGCACAAGTCGCAGACGTTGGAGATCCGGAAGCGGTATATAGTAGCGATACTTATCACCAACTTTTTTACTAAAGTCCACAAACCGTGTCGACTGTTCACTCGGCTCAAGTCCCAGGCGATGATCCTCCCAAAGCTTGAGCGCTACCTGCGAGATCCCGCCAAACACCAGATGCGTCCCGGTAAGTTGTGCGACCGAGTCATCACCATATCCCGAAAGAAGCTTGGCATAGAGCCCCTGGGCGCGATGATTGTTTAAAACCGCGCGAAATCCTGAACGCATCAGAAAATCGATGACATATTCAAGATCACCGGCAAGTTTGCGATCGTTTCCGCCAAGAATAGGGCGCAGATATTCATTGAGCAGTACACGCAAGAGCGAACCTTTGGCACGGCTCGCCCGAGCACATATAGCTCCTGTAATCTCTGGCGGCAAGTTGCGAAATACCGTCACCTGTCCATCGAGGTTTGAGAAAAATGGTGCCAGGAGTCTACGCTCCGCATCGGTCCATACCTCTTTTGGAAAACTCGGGGCATATCCTTCCAGTCCTTTGAGCGTTCTCATATATATCTCCTTTCTGTATTTTGTTGTTGAAGTGCAAACAATCTACCCCGATACTTACACAACAAAAAAGCCCGGTCAATGCCGAGCCGCATATGGCTGTCTTCACTTAGTAACAAAGTTATGTCTAGCCAAATACAAATCTACATGCGCTTTAGTCTGTGCCCACACCTCATCTATCGGACGATTGGCATCTACTATCCGCCAGCGATCGGCATTGCGCAGAGCAAGCGCGAGAAACCCGGTCTGCACCGCCTTGTGAAATACAATTTTTTCCGCTTCGAATGTGGTAATCGTCTCTCCGCGTCTTTTGACACGAGCGAGACCAATCCTTGGCTCAACGTCAAGATAGAGCACCAAGTCTGGCACCGTCTTGCCGCACGCTTCATGGCTTGCCGCTTCCAGCTCCTCGAGTGAGACACCATATCCATACCCCTGATACGCCGTCATCGAATCCTTGAAACGGTTGCACACGACCACCTTGCCTGCCTGAAGAGCAGGGCGTATGAGCTCTGCGACATGGCGCTTGCGCTCGGCAGAGAATATCCGCACTTGCTCCGCTGGGTCTAGCTTATGTAGAAGGGCGCGCGTTCTAACATCAGGCTCCATCGCTCCCGGCTCAAAAGTCTGTACCACGGTAAACCCAAGACTCTCCAGATACGGAACCAAATAGCCAATTTGCGTATCTTTGCCCGATCCCTCTCCACCCTCAACGGCGATAAAGAGCCCTTTGGATAATTGTTTTGCAACCGGCATAACACCTCCAGTCTAGCATGTGATTTATATACATATAGAAACGAGCAGTCCGGCAAAACTATAGCACATATAGACATTTTTTGTATAGGATTCGCCTCTTTTATAAAAAACCTTGTAATTCTAGCTCCCTGCGCTATAGTACAGCCTGAAAATCTTTAAGACTAATAGAGAAAGGAGCAACAAGATGATCATCAAAATCCGCAAGATGTTCCCTGATGTCAAAGAGCCGATACGGACATCTGATGGCGCCGTGGGGTACGACGTACATGCATATCGAATCCTCGATAAGTTCACCAAGGGGGTTATAGGAGAGCTCCCCGTCACTATCGAGCCACACAAAAGCGTACTGATCGGCATCGGTCTCCAGCTTGCCGTGCCTCCGGGTATTGACTGCCAACTACGGCCACGATCCGGCCTCGCAACCAAGCATGATATTGAGCTTGGGAACTCCCCTGGTACACTAGACCCCGACTTCCGAGGCGAGGCTGGCGTATATCTTCGCAATCATGGGGAAGCACCTTTCACCATCAAAAAAGGAGATCGCATCGTCCAGTTAGTATTTACCAAGGTACTGCTACCCGAATTTGTCGAGGTAGATACACTACCAATAACTGTCCGTAATACCGGTGGGTTTGGGGCGACCGGGCTAAATGGTCCCGGATTTGGTACTGACGCCTACAGAGCAGAGGTAGCCCGTTGGGATAAATATTTTATGGGCATCGCGGTCAGCGCCTCATCACTCTCGGATTGCCTGCGAGGTGTAATCAAAGAAAATGGAGTCTACCCGGTCTATGAGGATGGGAGCTATGTAGGAGCCACAAGAAAGTTTGGCTGTGTCATCACCAAAGACAATATCATCATTGCCCAGGGGTACAATACCCGTACCATCGAGTGCTCGGAAGCCATTGGCTGTGTCCGCGAAAATGAATGCATCGCCTCCGGCATTGCTAACGATCGCGGCTGTCTGCATGCCGAAGAGGTTGCCATCCAAAATCATGCCCTATCAGGCGGTCCATCACTGCGAGGTACCACCATCTATGTAAATGCCGAACCCTGTGTCAAATGCGCCAAATTTCTCATGGGATGCGGCATCGAAGCAATAGTCGTACCACTTGGTACATTCCCGACTAATGGCCTTAAAATCCTTTCAGATGCCGGTGTGGAGATCCGGTATATAAAAACACAAAGCGTGTAGTGTAGCTATGCGCTTTTTTATTTTTCTAACTACCAAAAAAATGATATCGTGCCTATATGAAAATTCGCATTAAACGCATTGATAAGTCCTTGCCGCTCCCTGAATACAAGACCGCGGGTGCCGCCGCCTTTGATCTCTATGCCCGGGAAGATGCCATAGTGGCGCCAAAAAGTCTGGTACGTATCCCCGGCAATTTTATTATCGAGACTCCCCCCGGATACGCCCTCATACTTGCCTCGCGCTCCAGCACTCCCAAGCGTGGGCTTCATATCCCGCATGGCATTGGAGTAATAGACAGAGACTATTGTGGAGACAATGACGAGCTCTCCCTCCAGTTTTACAACCATAGCGATGAGCCCGTAGAGATCAAACGCGGCGAGCGCATTGCCCAAGGCATGTTTGTACAAATCGCCAAAACTACCGAGTGGCAGGAGACTGACACCATGGGCGACTCGCGCGGCGGATTTGGGAGCACAGGGGTACTCTAGAGTAAAACCACCAGGGTATGCCTGGTGGTTTACGATACTTGATCTAATGACTAACAGAGAACGGGGAACAGACTATTTTCTCAATTACATCAAATCTCTTTTTCGCTCCTCAAACTCTTGTTTGTTAATCTCCCCTTTTGCATAACGCTCTTTGAGCATATCAAGAGCTGATTTGTTCGTGGTACCCCCGCGCGACTGTTGCGTAAGCCATTTCACCATCGCTACAACCGCCGCAATAATGAGAATCCACCAGAGAACCACAAAAATCCCCCCAAATCCAAAGGCACCAAAGTTCATCATATTGTTTGTTGTACTAAAACCAAAAGGAGACGACCATCTCCCCGATATCATATTCATCATCGGCATCCAGCCGCTGCTCCCCATAGGAAGAGTAACCGAAGTATCACATCCAGAAAGTCTTTTACCCATGACGATATGGATCGCCTCCTCGCCTTCCTCTCCGTGCATCTGCATCATCATAGCATTCATGGCGGCATGCGAATCTCCCATCATCTGCCCCATAAAGTATTCCCCCAAAACACCAAATTGTTCGTCGTTGAGATTTGCGCATGCAATTTCTTTGGCTTGCAGTTTTTCCCAAACCTCCTTTCCCTCTTTTTCTTCGCGAGCCGTGTGCTCGACCACCCCGCTCCAGTCCGCCGCAGAATTAGAAAAACCCCGCATCATTTGAGCGCTCGCCCCAAATGCAATACCACCCAAAAGAAGTGCACTTGCCCCAAAAATCGTAACTATTTTTTTCATATTACTTATTTACCCAGGTCATAATTTTTGCCGACCTTTCGAAACGAAACCGCATACAGCATGCGTCTAGTTAGACTAACACCCCTAGCCCGCGATAGATAGCAAAAAAGACCTACTTTCTACTCCACCCCGTATGGGTATTTGCGTAGTTTCTCGCGATCAAGCGGCCGGCCAAGTACACGCGCCAAAGAGTCTAGATCCATATTGGCAAGTTCACTGCGCCCCCAGCCGTGTACTCCCGTGAGCTCCGCTGAGCGATCAGCTCCCAGTACCACCACCTCATCATGGTACCGCGCATCTACAAAGTCCTGATCATATAAAATCGATTCATCAAATACCCTACCCTCTCTGGCGTATCGCTCCTGAAACTCCCGCAAGATCTCTTCCACACGCTCTTCCATTACTGGAAATATCTCCTCTGCGCGGGTAGCTTGCATAATCTCAAGCTGGCAATTGTTGGTGTTTGCCGCAAGCTCCGCATACGCCGTACCAGCCTCTGCCTCCATAAGCTCCATCTGCTCGGCATACTCTTGGCGCTTGCCATACACCTGCCAAAGCGTCACCCGTACAAACTGCTTATAGTATTCTGCCTCCTCAATACTTTTTGCTTTTCGCGCATAGGATGCGAGTGCCTGCTCCACCCGGTCATGGAGCATAATAGGATCCGGGTACTGGCGCACCATATCCCCGAGCATCTCGGATGTCAGCGACTCTCCCGAGTGTCCCGCAAGCTCCGCCAAAAGCTTGGGCATGGAATAGATCTCTCCCTCATACTCCATCACACTCGCAAAAAGTTTTTGCGGATTATTCGACTCCTCCTCATTAGTAAATGGGGTCTTTATATGCCCCAAGAGCTCCGCCCGTCTTGCCGCGTCAATCTTTCCTGTAGCGATGTCTTTGAGCGCCTGATCGCGCGAGAAAGAAGCATTAGGCGCGTCAACCTCATTCTTTGCAAGTATGCGATAATCTTTGCTCACCAAGGCTCCAGCAATTTTTGCCTGGATACGTTCGTCCGCAACAACGCGCGACCAATCAAAGGCGCCCTCTGGTGCGACTCCTGCCTCTTTCTCTCCGGAACCAAATTTTTTACCAAACCATCCTTTGATTTTTGAGAGTATACCTGTGCGCTCTTCGGCAGTCTCAACCGATACCGGCTCAATCTTCTCCGATTTGGTTTTTGTATATGCTTCGGGAGCTGAACCGGTAAAGTCTTTAACAATAATATTAAGATTATCTTTGTAGCCGCCCTTTGCCTTTTGGCGGCGCATCGCCTCGGTATTCAAAATCTTTACCGCCTCTCCCGCACTCGCGCCCGCGACTAGAGACGCAACCTCCTCCTTACTCGCAAACTGCTCCCAAAATCCGTCTGAACCTGCAATAACCCTATCACCGCCTACTAGATCAAACTCATACGGGCGCACCTCGCCCGCGCTTCTTGCCGAGACCGCGTTTGAAACTTGCCCAGGATCCTCCCCTTGGTCAGGGATACTTTTAAACGGCACTTCTGTGTCACGAAAAACCGCGAGCTCCACATCTCCCGCCCCAAAAGCTCGAAGTTTGTCGCCATCTATCTCAAAAGCCATATAGCAGGCACCTCCCACATTTTCGGTTTGCATCCGCGCGTGCGCCTTGTCTTGGATATCCTTGGGCGCCATCCCCAAGGCAAACCCTTTGTAAATCTCTTCGGCCAAGATTTGCGCGGCTCTGGCACCATTCTTCTCACCTCCCATGCCGTCGACGGAGGCATATTGGTTGCGCCTCGTATCAATCACTACCCGATCCTCATTGGGCTTCTCCTCTCTGCCGCCTTTGTGGATGATAAAGGCAAGCTCTCCATCAGGCGAGCGGGTTTTTTCTGGGGACAAATCAGCCCCTTCGGGAATATATTCTAAAGGCCCTTCTTCATGTATTTTTGGTGCACCTTCCATCATACGGGTAAAGTTAGTGGTAACTCCCTTACTGCTATTGAACAACCAAAGATTATGGCACGCAAGGCACTAGCCAAAAACAAAAAACCGCCGGGTATGTCCTCGCGGTTTAGAACTGTTTGTCTGATAACGCATAGATGGCGTCACCGCTTCGTCCACTCATATAGTAGACATATTCACCAATGGCCAAAACTCCTAGTGATTGAGAGACTCCATTGACATCAAGACCCGTTTTTTGAGCAATTGAGCGGATACTCGCCTGCCCGCCAAGCTCCTGCAAAGCCGCAAGAATATCGCGTTGACGCTTCTTTAGTCTTGCCACCTAGCTACTCCTTGAAGAAAAATCTATGGGGAGTATAGGAGATTTGAGGGGGGAGGGCAAGATGTATTTATTATTTTTCATAGAAAGATGATGCTGATCCATAGTGCTCATTCAAAAAATCAGGAGTTACCGGCCATAACGACTTGCCTACTAAATAATATTGGAGTATTAGCTCATCAATGCTACTGAAATGCTTTTTTGCGTTAGAAACATTTAGCTTGCCCAGTACTCCTCCCCCTGCAATTCCACCCGGTTTATACTCCACGTATTCAATACCTTGAAAAGTGGTTTTGCCATCCGGCACCATTTCTTGGGTAAATTGATTTTTATGAGGCTTAAAATGAACAAGCTTATTACGAAGAGCTACAGCATCTTCTAATCCCTTTAGTAGCGGATTTCTTTGGGATACTTCCATCCCAATCTTTTCAAGTAAAATTTTCCACTTGTGATATATATCACTCGAACCACTATGCCCTTTATAAATTACTCTACACAAAATAAAATTATCTAAATCTTTTCCGCGAAGGTTTAAAAAACTATAACCTTCAAAATTTGCAAGTGCTTCTGCGGCCATCACCGAGAAAACTACTGCCTTAATAGAGCAATCTCTTTCTTCACTAACATTACTCGGGGTTAAATAAGACTTGGCTATTTTTAAATAGTCAAAACCAAAAACAGGAGTTAGAATTTTGGCAGGCATGTGAGCGGGGGTACAAGGATTCGAACCTTGATCGACGGTTTTGGAGACCGTAATTCTACCATTGAACTATACCCCCAACACTACAAATACATCTCGACTATACGAAAAAAACGCCCTGTGAGCAAGGCACCTTTTCAACACTTGCAACTTACTACTGGCTACTTACAACTGGCCGTTTATTTCTTCACCTCCTTGTGTATAGTATTGACCCGCTCCCAACGACAAAACTTCTTGAGCTCGATCTTGCGCTCAACTTTGCGCTTGTTTTTGCGAGACCAATAGTTGATCCGCTTGCATTTGGTGCACTGTAATTTTATGAGAAAATCTTGGGACATAAGAGGTATAAGGGAAAAGGTTTAAGGTGTACGTATAAAACTAAAACCCTCAAATTAAGAATAGGGGTATTTAAGCATAAACCACCTAAAATGGCAATATCCTTGAGCCGATGGTCGGGATTGAACCGACGACCTACTCCTTCATTACTGCTCCTGTTTTCTGGGCATTGTATCAGGAGATGAGACTGTATATTGGGCATATCCTTTCGGACGTAGCCCCCCTTGTCAGTCGTTCGGGCGCTGGGCGCCACGGTCTGAACCAAAATGCTGGCCTTTAACCGTTATTCGGGATTCACCGCAAGATTTCTCTCACCGTGGGCAATTGATGTTTACCATGGAGTTGCTCTACCACTGAGCTACATCGGCTTATTTTGCAAAAAACTTACTTAAAATTTTGAACAAGACCACAAAGCATATCCCTTAAATGCTTATTATGATAATACAACGTTACGACACCAAACTCACTTTTCTTTCTATATGTTCCCATCGAGCCAGATTTTGTAAATGTGGTCTTATAAAATTGCGTTCCCTTAACCTTAAGGTATTTACACCAAAAATCAAGGGCTACATCTTCTTTGATGTCGGTGAATAATTGTAGTCCAAATTTAAAATCCTTTCGTTGCACTTTAAATATATTTTCCAAAAAATGCATGAAATTGAAGATAATCGCGGGATTAGTATTCCCCAATCTCACCGATGTTTTATCTGCCTTCGTCCCCTCCCCAGCATACAACCCTATACCATAGCCAAATATCTTTGCATCTTGCATGCTTCTGGGGAACTTAAATTTGAAAGGATCACCATTAGGATTATTCTTTAAATATACTGCATCGCTTTTTGATCGTCGCTCTATTTGATAAAATGTCATCCAATAGGCAACTTTGTGCAAAGAACATTTTTGGAGCTCCGCAATCTCCTGCATAGATTTTCTTTCTCGAATGTAATATTTTTTGAGAATTCCTTTTGGTATCATACGTATACATAATACCAAAAGAGTAGAGTAAACCCAAGTAAGTACCTTACTCTACCAGCTTTCCCAAACATCCAAAGAGACTTTAAATTACGAAGTCGAGTGGGCCGGGGAGGATTCGAACCTCCGAAGGCGATGCCACCTGATTTACAGTCAGGTCCGTTTGACCGCTTCGGTACCGACCCGTATGCTACGCCCTATGCGCTAGCTCCCAATAGTATACCAAAAAATAATCATATGTATAGGGCTTTAGGCTCCCACAAATATTTGGTATCCTGGGGCATATGCAATACATTCCCTACAACAAAGAACAATTTGCCTGGACCCAATGGGGCCCCAAAGAGATCCGCAAAGCCTATGAAAACAGCATAGCGCATAAAGAAAAGGTATACGCGGCTATCAAACTAGTACCTGACTTTGATCGGACATTTCAAAATACGATTGCGGCTCTGGAACGCGCAAGCTATGTCGAGAGTCCCCAGATGCATTATGTAGAGCTCCTCCTGGAGGTCTCACCGCGCTCGGATGTCCGCAAGGCCGCCAAAGAAACACTCGACGAATACTCCCAAAAAATCGTCGACATAGAATACGATGAGGATTTGTATCACGCGGTGCTCGCATGCGCCCGCAAAAACGAACCGCTAGAGGGGGCGGACAAAAAACTCCTCGAGGATGCCCTGCGGGCATACCGCCGTATGGGGTTTGGGCTATCCACAGAAGATCGCGAAGAGCTCAAAGATATCATCAAACAAATCAGTAAGCTCTCCTTGGAGTTCTCTAAAAATATCAACGACTGGCAGGGATATATTTTGGTAACCCGCGAGGAACTGGAGGGACTGCCGGAGTCCTATATTACGGGCTTACAAAAAGACAATACCGGTAAATATAAAATCACCCTCCAGTACCCCGACTCCGTGCCGTTTATAAAAAACGCAGAGAGCGAACAAAAGCGAAAAGAGCTCCAAACCAAGCTCCTCCAAAAAGGTGGCGCGGTAAATCTCGACATACTAGGAAGTCTTCTGCGTCTCCGGCGTATGCAGGCTCGGCTCCTTGGATACAAAAATCATGTGGCATACCAAGCAAAGCCGCGCACCGCAAAGACCGCAGAGCACATTGAGGCGTTTTTGACTGATCTAGCCAAAAATGTCTCTCCTCTTGCGGCGCGCGACATAACAGTCATGTGCGATCTCAAGCGAACCAGTACAGGCAACCCCGACGCCGTGCTCGAGTATCATGACCTCTCCTACTATCTCAACGAATCTGAAAAACAGACCTGCAATGTGGATCATGAAAAACTTCGTGTATATTTTCCGCTGGAAAAAGTCTTGGATGGCATGTTTGCGATATACGCCAAGCTCTTCTCCGTATCGTTTCAAAAAATAACCGACTACCCCGTATGGCACGATGGTGTAGAACTCTATGCCATCAAAAATACCGAAGGAGAGATCATCGCCTATTTTTTCCTGGATCTCTATCCACGTGAGAATAAATACGGACACGCCATGGCATTTCCCATTGTCCAAGGACGTCTCCTGGAAGAGGGATATCTCCCCCCGGTTTCTGCGATGGTAGCCAATTTCCCCAAACCCACCAGCGATACTCCCACGCTTCTCTCGCACCCCGAGCTTACTACGCTATTTCATGAGTTTGGGCATATTATGCATGGTACACTCACCCAAGCGCCCTACGCCTCACAATCAGGTACCTCGGTAGCGCGCGATTTTGTGGAAGCCCCGTCACAAATGTTTGAGCACTGGATGTGGGATACCGAGTCTCTGCGTCTCGTATCCGAGCACTATAAGACCAAAGAGCCCCTGCCGGATAGCGATCTTAAAAATCTCATCAAAGCCAAGAAGCATATGATCGGATACCAGACCATGCGCCAAATCATATTTGCCACATTTGACTATCAGATACATACCGAAGAGGAGGGTACGCCGGACGCCATCAGCACCTACAATACTCTGGTAAAAACATACCTCCGTGTACAGACACCGGAAGGCAATCTCTTTCCTGCCGGATTTGGGCATCTCATAGGGTACAGTGGCGGCTACTACGGCTACCTCTGGTCAGAAGTATATGCTTGCGACATGTTCACGCGCTTTGCCGCCGAAGGGCTTCTGAACCCCGAGACCGGAGGCTCATATCGCCTGTGGATCCTAGAGAAAGGATCGAGTATGGATGAGCTTGAAGAGGTCCGCGGATTTTTGGGACGCGAACCCAGTAATAGAGCATTCCTGCAGGAGATTGGTTTAGATACTATAAAACCCGAGTAATACTAGGGTTTTATATGTACAGCCTACTTATGCCGCTCTTATGGGCTCTTTTTTCTTTTTTGATCCGGAGGGTTTGTCTCCTTTTTTGCTACTCGTCTCTATGACCAGCACGCCATCTTTGACGCTCACGCATATCTCACTCTCCGGATGCACCTTGCCTGCTACAATTGATTCGGCCAAGGGATTGAGAATCTTGTTTTGAATAAAACGCTTCAAGGGTCGAGCTCCATAGTGCGGGTCATACCCTTCTTTGGCCAAAAGCTTTTTGGCCTCGGGCGCGATTTTGATGGTGATGTCTTTTCGCGCGAGACGCTTGGTCACACGCTCAAGCTGGATCTGCACAATCTCGCCCAAGATCTCGGGAGTAAGGCTATTGAAAATAATAATATCGTCAAAGCGATTGAGAAACTCGGGGCGAAAATGCCGCTCCAGAGCCGATTTGATTTTGGATTTGAGCTCTCCCTCCTGATGATCCTTGGTATCATTTTCTTCAGCGATAAACCCAAGCGACTCCATCTCCCGAACATACTCGGACCCGATATTGGAGGTCATGACGATCACCGTGTTTTTAAAATTGACATGGCGCCCTTTGGCATCCGTCAGACGTCCATTATCCAAAATCTGGAGCATGACGTTAAATACCTCCGGATGCGCTTTTTCTATTTCATCGAATAACACCACTGAATAGGGCCGGTGGCGTATGAGCTCGGTAAGCTGACCACCCTCCTCGTGACCCACATACCCGGGAGGCGAGCCGATAAACTTCGAGACCGTGTGGCGCTCCATGTACTCGGACATATCTACGCGTATGAGCGCTTTCTCGTCATTAAACATAAACTCTGCCAAAGCGCGTGCAAGTTCGGTCTTCCCCACACCCGTAGGTCCAAGAAACATAAACGACCCTACCGGGCGGTCCTCCTCAGCTACTCCGGCGCGTGAACGGCGTACGGCTTGGGCAACTTTGGCTATCGCATCGTCTTGCCCTACAACACGGCGTTTGAGAGCATCTTCCATATGTAAGAGTTTCTGTGCTTCTTCCTCGAGCATGCGAGTTACCGGTACCCCCGTCCAGCGTGAGACGACATCGGCAATCTCTTCTGCGGTGATCTGCTCTTTGAGAATTTTGCGCGAAGCCTGGAGCTTGCGCAGGCGCTCCTCCTCGGAAGAAATCCTGTGCTGGAGCTCCGGGATACGTCCATAGCGAAGCTCTGCCACACGCGCCAAATCCCCTTCACGCTCTGCGACATCGGACTCCTGACGCAGAATATCTATCTCTTTTTTCATCGCGCGAATGTTTTGGATAGACTCTTTTTCATTTTTCCACTTGAGCTCCAAACCCTGGGACTTTTCTTTGAGATCCTCAATTTCTTTTTGGATCTTTTTCATTTTTTGCTTGGCCTTTGGATCGTCCTCGCGTTTAAGTGCCTCTTTCTCGATCTCGAGCTTCATAATCTCGCGGTGCGCCTTGTCGAGCTCTTTGGGCATAGAGTCCATTTCGAGACGCAAGGAAGAAGCGGCTTCGTCCATCAAATCCACTGCTTTGTCCGGCAAAAACCGATCACTAATATAGCGGCTGGAAAGCTGTACCGCGGCCACTACCGCATCATCACTGATACGCACCCCATGATGTAGCTCGTACTTGCCCTTGAGACCGCGGAGTACGGTGATAGTATCATCCACCGATGGCTCTTCCACATATACCGGCTGAAAACGCCGCGCAAGCGCCATGTCTTTTTCGATATATTTCTGATACTCCTTGAGTGTGGTAGCACCAATCGCATGGAGCTCGCCTCGGGCAAGCGCGGGCTTGAGCATATTAGAAGCGTCAATCGCACCTTCAGCGGCTCCCGCTCCGACGATGGTATGGAGCTCGTCAATAAAGAGCAAAATTTTACCGGCGGACTTGTCTATCTCTTTGACTACCGCCTTGAGGCGCTCTTCAAACTCGCCGCGGTATTTGGTACCAGCGACGAGCGAGCCGAGATCCAGCGCGATAAGCTCCTTGTCCTTGAGACTCTCGGGCACGTCTCCCGCAACAATCCGTTGAGCAAGACCCTCCACAATCGCAGTTTTGCCCACCCCTGGCTCGCCGATGAGTACCGGGTTGTTTTTGGTACGGCGAGAGAGGATCTGCATCACTCGGCGGATCTCCTCCTCCCGGCCGATAACTGGATCAAGTTTGTCCTCACGCGCAAGCTTGGTAAGATTGCGGGTGTATTTTTCAAGTGATTGGTATTTGGCCTCCGGCTCCATATCCGTGACGTGCTGGGAACCGCGGATATCGGAGAGTACACGCATGACCGCCTCTTTATCGATACGAAACTTCACGAGAATATCCTGCGCCTTGGACGGCGTATCAATAAGTGCCAAAAACAAATGCTCGGTCGAGATAAACTCGTCTTTGAGCTCGGAGGCCTCTTTGTGGGACTCCTCGAGCACACGCGCCAGATCTTGGGTGAGATAAATCTGCGGCGTAGGAGTGAGCACCTCGGCGCGCGCACCGGCGTTGAGCTTGTCGAGCGTTGAGTCGAGTAAAAACTGAATATCAATCTCAAGCTTATCTAACATAGAAATAATAATCCCCTCTTCTTGAAGCATCAAAGCACCCAGAAGATGCAGGGTATCAATCTGGGCATGTCCTCGTTCTATCGCAAGCTCGTGCGCACGCTTGAGCGCCTCTTGGGCTTTGACTGTAAAATTATGGAATGGTGTCATATGGGTATAATTTATATTTAACGTTCACCGAGCACGACCTTGGCATTAAACTCTTTCCCCGCGCGCAATACCAAGAGCTGTACCGTTTCGCCTATCTTATGCTTTTGCACAAGATCGGCAAGCGGGTTGTCTTTGGTAATTTTTTCTCCTGCGAAGCGTAAAATAATATCATCATCCGTAAGACCAGCTTTGACAGCAGGAGAATCCGCCATTACGCCAGAGGATCCATCGCGGTCTCTAATAATAACTGCCCCGTAATCAACCGCGAGCTTACGCTCATCCTGCACCTCCTTGGTTACAATAATATACTGCACACCCAGATATGGATAGGTAATCTTACCGGACGATTTTACCTTATCAATATCCTTTTTGACAAGATTAATAGGGAGGGTAAAGCCGATGTTTTCTGCCCCTCCGGCCATCGCGGTGTTGACTCCGATGACCTCGCCTCTGCGATTGAGTAGCGGCCCGCCGGAGTTGCCGGGATTAATGGCGGCATCGGTCTGAATAATATCTTGCAAGCGCTCCGGAGCCGTCCCCGCGCCTCCTGCTACTACCGTACGTTTAAGACCCGAGATGACGCCAACCGAGACGGTATTTTGAAACTCACCCAAGGCGTTCCCAATGGCGATAGCAGTCTGTCCGATTCGTATTGTATCGGAATCGCCGAGGGGTAACGTCGCAAAACGCTTGCCGGAAATTTTGAGTATGGCGATATCGTTGATGGGATCGCGCGCCAAAACCTTGGCAGGATATTTTGAACCATCATTCATAACTACCGTATAGTCCGCATCTTTGTCCTCCACTACATGCCGGTTGGAAACTACCAGACCATCTTCGGTAACTACAAATCCAGACCCTGCAGCAATTTGAAGCTTCTCGGTACCGTTCTCTCGATACTGGGGCGCACGAAACTCCGGGAAGAGCTGTCCAAAAATATCATCATTCTCTGGATCGCTAAAATATCGCTCTACAACCGGGAGATCTTTGGTAGCGATAATACTCACCACTGCATTAGAGGAGCGAGCGATAGTACTCACGATCACATCTTCATCCGCGGCAGACGGAATGGATATTTCAGATGTGTTTGGTTTGCCTGTGGCGGCACTCTCCACGGAGCTCGCCACACGCTGGACAATGTGATTGATCGTATCGCCCACTGGTTTGGGTCCTGCCTCAATGATGGAGACGGTGATCACCACCGTAGCCAATGAAGTGATGAAACTCACTAGGAGCACCAATAAAACCATCTGCGTTTTTGATAACTCTTCCATAGTATGATTATAAACTGCGTGTGGGGCTTTTTATAGAGGATTGCTTACTCGTATATCCAAACCCTCGTACTATACTACTTGATTGTCCTTTTTTATCTTTCATGCGCCGAAGAAACCGCGTTGCGGCCCTTAGTCTAATAAGTGGTTTTGACTATGCCCTACTCGACTGCCTCTACCCGCTCAATGCCATGGATAGATCCTTTGAGCACCTCCTCAATGCCCGCTTTAAGCGTAAGCTGTGAAAGCGGACACCCCTGGCATGTGCCTTTCAGACGCACAGAGACCACGCCCGATGCTGGATCAAACCCCACCAACTCTACATCGCCGCGATGGAGTGCAAGCATGGGACGGACCGACTCAAGTACCTCCTCTATCTCTTTATGCAAAAACGGCTTGGCTACAATTTTCTTGCGCGGTGTCGGTTTTTTTGCTAATTTTTTTACCTTTCTCGTCTGCATGATAAAACGTACTATACGGTAATTTGGTAACGCTGGAGCGTTTCGTTGACATGCACCCAGTTGAGATTTTTAAAAAATGATTCGATATAGGCTTTGCGCGCCGTGGCATAGTCGAGAAAATACGCGTGTTCATAGACATCCATGATAAAAAGTGCCGCCATATTCCACACACCGCCTTGATTGTGTGAGTCGCAAAGGATAGTGCGCAAACATTTCTCATCAAAATCATATCCAAGCACTACCCAGCCCCGACCGGCGATACCCGCGGCTTTAAACTCCGTCTCCCACTTTTCATATGAGCCGAAATCACGCTCGATAAGCGTGCGAATGAGACCCTCACATGCGTTTGGCTGGTCACTCATATTGGCAAAATACCCCTCATGGAGCTTGATGCCATTTAAAGCAAACGTCTCCTCACGCTTGAGTTCGCCAAATTCACTATAGGTGGCATTTGCTGAAGCGGTATCAGCAGTTTTAAGCTTCTCCTCGATCTCATTCGCTTTTTTTACATAGCCAGCGTAGAGCACATCATGGTGCTCTTTGAGCTGGCGCTCGGAGAGGCCGTCAAGCGCCGTATATGATAATGGCTTTGGTTCGTGCATATCGTACGAGTTACTGTGGTTACGCGTTCGCCTCCGGAGTGTCCGGAGTCATCACGCCTTGGGACATAGAAGAAGCGGGCGTATACGTGGTGGATGCCTTTACCGGACGGCGTACGTTAAGCGCCGTAAATAAAATCCCGGCGACAAACGGCACTGCAGAGGTATAGAGCGCCGTTTGGACGGTAAGCCCAGAAAATATTGACTTAACCATCTCCATAAAAGGCGGGGCGGTAGGGTCAGCCATGCCTGCGGCGATGATTACCACCATCGTCAGCAATAGATTTATCACTGCGGCTCCCAAAGACACTACCGCAAGACGCACCCCCATAGCCATCTTATTGGTAACCAATAACGCTATCAAAAGTGATACCGGCACCACTAACGGAAAGAATATGCTAAATAAAATCATTGGTTTAGATAAATAATAAGCACCTTAAGGATAAATATTGCATTACGGGTATATTTGGTTCCCCTCCTCATCATATACAATAATAGCTTTGGTTGGGCAAGACTGTGCGGCCAGAAGTATCGTCTCATCATCTGCGCCTTTGGAGTCTCTAACCACTGCCTTGTTCTCGCCATCAAGCTCGAATACTCCAGGAGCGACCGCCACACAGCTCGCCGCCCCGATGCAGAGATCGCGATCTACATATACTTTGCCAATTTTTACTTTTTTGCTCTCCATCTTGTTACCCGTAATACTTCTCTTTAAAAAATCTTATCAACTGCTCAATCTCGGGGATGCTCTCTGGATCACCCACTCCGACCTTGAGCTTTTTTTGTACATCCTCAAGGGTCTGCGCACCTTCGAGCACCGCCTCCTCTATATCTTTGTCGGTGATATTGAGGCGCGCGTCTATGACTTTCGCCCCCTCTACGATTACTCTATCATGCTGGCCGGATGCATGAAAGTAGTTGTTGATGGTTTTGCGAAATGCCTTGTCGGCAAGAACTGAACAATGAATCTTGCGATCCGGCAAACCGGAAAGTCGCGCCATTACATCCTGCGGACGAATCTTGAGCGCCTCATCCACCTTCATCCCGCCGTTCTCCGTAACCATTACGGAGAACATCGAGGTAGAAGCGATGGCTGAACCGCACCCAAACGTCTTCCATTTGAGCTCTTTGACGCGATCGGTTTTTTTATCGATTTTGACCCACATGCGCATCGTATCTCCGCAGGCAGGAGATCCTACTTCACCCTCGGCATCAAACTGACCTTTTTTTGGCTCATCAAGCAAAAGATTTTGCGGCTGAAAAAAATGCTGTTTGACGATGTCTGAATACACCCAACCCTGACCGGTGTATTGGTTGACTACTTCATACTTGCCGGGGGGCACAGGTTTTCGCTTCAAAACCGCCGGCTGAAGCTTTGTCGCTTTCTTTATTTTTGTGGCTACGTTCTGTTTTTTTGTTTTTTGTTTCATTTCTTAAAATTAAACCCCAATGTTCAAATCCCAATCCCCAACCAAACCATAAATCTTAAACCCTAAAAAAATATGGATATTTGGACCTTGGGATTTTATTGGTCATTGAGCCTTGGGACTTGGGGTTTTTAATTTGGTTCCTCGTTTTTTCTCCCAGTGCGGGAGACCCTGGCCCGCAAACGCCGAAGCATGCGACATTTGGGTGGCATTCATATCAAGATTGATCGGCGAGATCTTGCGCAACTTCTCAACAATACCAGGCATTACCTGCAGTACATAATCCAAATCTTTTTTGGTAGTCGCACGTCCGAGCGTAAAACGCATACTGGCGTGCGCAAACTCATACGGCCGGCCGATGCCTAAAATAACATGCGAAGGATCAAGGGTAGCAGAATCGCATGCCGATCCCGTGGAGGCCTCTATGCCGTAAGCATCGAGATAAAGTAGCATAGCTTCGCCTTCGATATCAAGGATCGAAATATTGACGTTATTGGAAAGTCGGCGCTCACCTTCCGGACCATTGAGTACAATCTTCGGGATACGAGCAAATACTTCTCTAATGAAATAATCTCGTAATTTGCTCAAACGCTTATTTTCTCCATCCTTATGAGATTGCGCAATCTCAAGGGCTCTAGCAATACCTACAATACCTGCAATATTCTCGGTGCCACTGCGTAGTTTTTGCTCTTGCCCGCCACCCAGCCAAAGTGGCGCAATTTTTACCCCACGGCGGCGATACAAAACTCCCATGCCTTTGGGACCGTAGATTTTGGAGCCATTGAGCGTCAAAAGATCAACCCCCAAACGCTCTATATTTACATCGAGATATCCCGCCGCCTGGCAAGCATCCGTGTGTAGCCAGATCGGCGTCTCATTGCCGGATATTATACGCTCTTTGCGGATACGGCGCACAAGCTTAGCAATCTCGGCAATCGGCTGGATAGTGCCAATTTCGTTGTTGGCATACATGATAGATATGAGCACCGTATCCGGTCGGACCGCCACCACCAATTTTTTTATGTCCACAAAACCCTCCGCATCTACCGGGAGATAGGTGACCGGGAATCCCTCTTTCTCCAAGAGCTCGGCATTGTAGAGTACCGCATGATGCTCGATGGTATCGGTAATCATATGTTTGCCTGAGTATGCACGCATGACACCAAGAATTGCCAGAGCGTCTGACTCGGTGCCTGATCCCGTAAAAATAATCTCCTCGGGACGTGCACCCAAAATCGTAGCTATAGAACTCCGGGCTTTTTGTAATGCCTCTTTGGCCATCCGTCCATCCGCATAGAGCGAGGATGGGTTGCCATACATCTTGGAAAAAAACGGCTGCATAGCACGTACCACACGCGTATCAGTAGACGTAGTAGCGGCGTGGTCAAGGTAGGTACGCTTCTGCGATTTTATTTTTTTTGAAGATTGCATCATTGAAAATTACATGAACATGGAGAATGAGAAACTATATCTTGATTGGCGCCCCAAACACGCCGCACCCCTTGCAGGGATATTCGGTATTAAATCGGTAATACGTCTCCCGGCCTTTTTTCTCTGCAACCGCGAATCCCGACTCGCTCAATACCTTGAGATGATGTGAGATAGTAGGTTGGGTCAAACGGATACTCTCGGTAAGCTCGGAGACATTGACCGCGCCTTTTTTGAGCACCTGGATAATTTTAAGGCGTGTACCATCAGCCAGCATGGAAAAGCAGGATCGGCAGGAATGCTTTGGCGATACGTTGTTTGACATATAGACCATTATCTATGAAATGAAACAAAAGTCAATACGCAAGTCGTAAGCGTTCAGTTGTAAATAGTAAGTTAGACAAAAAGGCCAACGGCATGTCGGCTGAATAAATTAGAACAGATCTTAACTTCTCACTTACAAATTACTACTGCCCACTGACTACTTACTCGTCATTCTGCGTATAGAGCTTCATGTCTCCTTTCCAGAGCGCCCAAGCGCGTGGCCAGGGGAGAATCTTGGCAAAATACCGCAGTGCGACAAGTCGCTTCAAGATCCATGCAAGACCGCCAGAGAACCGAAGTCCTCCTAAATCGGCAAGCACGTACTTGCCGCCGAGCGGAATGACATACTTGGGCGTCGGCGGTTTGTACACGGACTCCTCTCCCCCCCGTTCGCGCCGTGCGATATTCTCTGCTACATGCTCTCCTTCACTAATCGCCATGTATGCAGTCGCAGGCACCCGGTCGGTACCGGATACATCATCACACCAGGCAATATCGCCGATCGCATAGATATTTTTGTGCGATTTGAGGCGCAGAGTCTCATCCACCGCCAAGTAGGACTTTTTCTGGGCAACCGTAGACGGCAAACTTTGTGCGATAAGGTTTGGCTGGATACCCGCAGTCCAGACCAAGAGACTATACGGCAGTTTGCGGCCATCCTTTAGTAACACCTCACTTGCCGAAATATCGGCAATCGGCGTGTTGAGCAAAACTTTAATACCAATACCGCGCAGATGCTCAAGAGCTTTTTGTTGCACCCAAAGCGACGATCTTCCTAATAAATTGCCGGATGCTTCTACCAAAGAACACTCAACATTCATGCTCGGATGCCCATGCAGACGCGAGAGTTTTTTGATATACCCCACCAGCTCCCCAGCAAGCTCACATCCCGTAAATCCCCCGCCGCCAATAACAATCCGAATAATTTCTTTTTTCGGTCGGGACAAAAAAAGCTCCTCAATACTTGCGCGAACATTCAGAGCGTCCTCCAGAGATTTAAGCTCGAGTGCATACTCCTCCAGATGCGGGATACCCATAAAGTTCGTACTGGAACCAAGTGCTATAACGAGATAGTCGTAAGAAAGTTTTTTTGCATTCTCCAAGGATACAGAGCGCGCTTTAAAGTCTACTGACGCCACTCTGCCATGCGTGAATACCACTGATGTATCCTGAAATATATCTTTAAATAAAATAGCAGATGAGGCCCGTAATTTTACAAAATCATTTCTATCCTCTTGTGGGCTGTTACCGGTAAACGCCGTAGCAATCTCATAATAGTCTGCAGGATAGGCATGAAATTCATTTTTATCGACAAGTGTAATAGAGAGGTTGGGAATCTTTTTTTTGGCGAGTGTGAGCGCTGTGATAACGCCACCAAATCCCCCGCCAAGAACCACTACCCGTTTTTCTTTTTTCGGATCCATTGTGCTTAAGTATACCTGAAAATAAAAAAATCATCTTCAGAGAAGATGTGCGTAAGAGTAATTTTATCTTCAGAGCGGCCTCTTTGATTTCAAGTAAAACCAACGTCTTACCCCGAAAAAATTTGCCTTTGAGCCGAAGGCGAGATTCGAACTCGCGACCTACTGTTTACAAAACAGTTGCTCTACCACTGAGCTACTTCGGCAATTTTTCATAAGGCAAGTCTTTAATTGCTCATCCCAGGGCAACGTATTATTTCTATAGGTAGTTGCCCGTTTAAAGCAATACCATCGCTTTAAACCCACTGAGCTAAGGCGGCGCCTTACGTAGAGTAATTCTACGCTACTCGAAATTAAAAACTACACGCGTACCTCTTCGACGATAATCTCTTCGTTTTTTACGAGCACACCCTCCAGATCGGACTTTTTCTTTGAGGTGGAGCGACGACGATATTTTTTGACCACCACCTTCTCCTCTATAGTTTTTTCGTCCACGGTCGCCGTATTTTTCCAACTATAAATCTCTTGCCAATATTCAGAGGGCTTAGGCACCAGGATCGAGCGCGAGCGTATGCGCGTGACCAACTTGAGCAGCTGCTGCTCAATGCGCAACACTACAATACGCAGACGCGAGATGGCTTTGACTACAAACGAAAGCAGTGCCGGGCGCAATGTTTGAACCCACAAACGCGCGAATATTTCAGATACGCGGCGTACCACGTACGAAAAAAACGGCCCTTGCGCGGTGCGGATGAATGCAATTTCCTCCGGCGGCAATGAGATAGCTTTGGGAATATTGCGCCCAAACACGAACGCAAGACCCAGTAAACTTAGTATCAACAACGTTATGGGTAGAGCCATAAATATTTTCAATGCTCTAGTATCCGGCAAAAAAGACCGGTACTATATTTGGAAACGCGAGAATCGCGCGATCGTGATATTCTCCCCAAAGCGCGCAATCGCCTCCTGCACCAGCGTCCCTACAGTTTTTCGTTCATCTTTGATAAACGGCTGTCCCACAAGATCCTCCACCGTCTCCGGTGAAGCTGCGGCGATATGCATAGCCACTTCGTGTGCGAGTGATTTAAAATCTGGATTACGTGCCACAAAATCCGTCTCCGAGCGAAGCTCCAAAATCACGCCTATTTTTTGATTGCCATGCACATAAGCCTCCACGATACCAATAGCCGTGGAACGCTCGGCTTTTTTGCTGGCGATACGCGCACCTTCTTCCTTGAGAAGCTCAATGGCGCGGGTCATATCTCCGTTTGCGGCCTCCAATGCACGCTTGCAGGCCATAATAGAGACATCCGTCTGTTCACGTAGTTCTCGAATTTGATCTGAAGTCACCATAGGTATAATACGTAGGATACATTACGCTAGTAATACCAATTGTAAACCGTGCCCAAAACCGCTTCACGACGAACGGGTATAAGCGCTATGCTTCTATATTTGCCGCTTGAGATGCAACGCGTAACTCTTCGCCTTCGCGATATGCGGCCTCAATACGCATGAGTAGGTAGGCAATACTGGATTTTGAATTGTCGTTGGCAGGGATAGGATAACTTGCAAGATCCGGATTGGTATCGCTACTAGAGATGGCAATAACGGGAACTTTTCGTTTACGCGCCTCGGCCACTGCAATACGCTCTTCGCTAATGTCCACCACTAAAACGGCCGCCGGAAGCTTTTTGAGTAAACGCAACCCGCCAAATGTCCGATCGAGCTTGGTAATTTCTTTACTGATACGTACCTGCTCTTGCTTGGTATATTTTTTTATCTCACCAGAAATTTTCATATGCTCAAGACCCAGCCAATGCGCCACCCGATCAGACAATACTTTGAAGTTGGTAAGCGTACCCCCCAGCCATCGCTCGGAAACATACGGCATACCCAAACGCTCTGCAGTGGCCTTGATGGCCTCGCGCGCACTTGCCTTGGTACCTACGAGCAATATAGCCTTACCCTCCTCGCCAAGTTTTTTGACAAATGCGAGAGCCTCCTCCATCTTGCTATATACTTTTGCCAGATCAAAAACCTCGACATTGTTTTTTGTACCAAAAATAAACGAACGCATGTTGGGATGGCGTTTGGTCTTGCGGTATCCAAAGTGAACCCCCGCCTTAAACATCTCCGCTATTTCAGGATGGATTTGATTTTCTGTTGCTTCAGAAGCTATTTGAGACATGAAAGAAGACTACCAAGAATCCACAAATCCTGCAACCCCCTACCCACTTGCGCGCCTGCCCATTCTCCTTTATAATGGCTCCATCATGAAAACAGACACTCATCCCACCTATTATAAGGAGGCCGAGATCCGTTGCGCTTGCGGCAACGTCATTAAAGTGGGCGGGACCAAAAAAACCATAGAGATTGAAATCTGCGGCGCTTGCCACCCCTACTATACCGGTAAAGAAAAACTCATAGATACCACGGGACGCGTTGAGAAGTTTAAAGCACGCGTAGCCAAGGCCAAGACGACGAAACCAAAAACCAAGAAGGAGTAACAATGCTTCTCCTCAATGAGCGACTCGAATCACGCAAACGCTATTATTATAGAAATCCGCCAAGGCGCGGGGGGCGACGAGGCCGCCCTCTTTGCGCGTGAGCTGGCAGACATGTACACACACTACGCCCAAAAACAGGGCTGGGGATTTAAAATCCTCGATGAATCGATGGGCAATCTCGGCGGCTACAAAGAGGTAGTATTTGAAATCCGTGGGCTCAATGTATTCAACTCATTCAAGCAAGAGTTCGGCGTACACCGTGTACAGCGCATCCCGAAGACCGAAAAGTCCGGGCGTGTACATACCTCCACCGTCTCGGTCGCTGTACTTCCCGAGGTGGAGGCAACAGAGGTCAATATTCGCAATGAAGATATTGAGATTACCTTTTCCCGATCTGGCGGTGCAGGCGGCCAAAACGTCAATAAGGTAGAAACAGCGGTACGGATCCTGCACAAGCCAACTGGTATAGTAGTTCGCTCCCAGTCCGAACGCTCCCAGGCACAAAATCGCGAGCGAGCCATGGGAGTGCTCCGCGCCAAACTCTACGAGATCGAACAATCGAAAGCCACTGGCTCTATTGCACAAGCACGCAAAGAGCAGATCGGTACCGCTGACCGCTCGGAGAAAATCCGCACCTACAACTTCACCCAAGACCGCATTACCGACCACCGTATCAACAAGTCCTGGCACAACATGGAAAAGATTCTAGCAGGCAGCATGGAGAAGATCGTAGAAGCGTTTCAGAAGCAAGGCCACTAGATAACCTAAAAACGGATAAAGAGCCCCCGATGGGGCTTTTTTGTTGTTCTGTAAATGCAAAATCTATTTAGCCAATCGCCCGGACTAAAAACCAGATTGCCATACTCACGATAAACAATGCCAGAAGCACTGCCAAAGATTCTTGTGGAGCGACCGAGTCATGCAATTTTGATGCTTTTTTCATAGACACCAAGGAGAAAAACATTTTTCATTAAGACTGCGACCTTTTTGAGTAAAAGATAAGACCATGCTTATTATCTATAGTAAAGGGTATGGGCGATACGTCAATGTGAATAACTTTGCAGAACTTGAAACAAGTAGGCACGAGCTCTGCATTATATGGTATTTTTTTGTTCACGTACTTTTCTGATACAATACACCATTATGTCATTCGTCCATCTCCACACGCACACGCACTACAGCCTGCTCGATGGCCTCGCTAAAGTTGACGAGCTCATCAACCAGGCAAAGACCTATGGTATGCCCGCACTCGCGATCACCGACCACGGCAACCTCTACGGGGTTATTGAGTTTTATCAAAAAGCAAAACGCGCCGGCATAAAACCCATCATAGGGGTGGAGGCGTATCTTGCCGCCGGGAGTATCCATGAAAAAAATCCCGCAATAGATGACAAACAACGCTACCACCTCATCCTCCTTGCCAAAAACAACACCGGATACCGCAACCTTATCCAGCTTGTCACCATCGCAAATCTCGAAGGATTCTACTACAAGCCGCGTATAGACAAAGAGGTCCTGCGCGCCCATACTGATGGTCTTATTGGACTTTCCGCCTGCCTTTCGGGTGAGATATCCCGGGCGCTTCTTGCCAACAACGACACTCGCGCCGAAGCGCTTGCCCGCGAATACGCCGATATTTTTGGCGCAGGTAATTTTTTTATCGAGATCGGCCACCACCCCAATATCGAGCGATGCGATGAGATTCAGGAAAAACTGGTAACACTGGCACACAAGCTCGCTATTCCGCTGGTAGCAACCCAGGACATCCACTATCTGCATAAGGATGATGCGCGCGCCCAAGATATTTTGATCGCTGTACAGACCAACACCCACGTAGATGACCCCGAGCGCCTCTCCATGCGCCAGGATGATTTTTCCATGCGATCGCCCGCAGAAATGCGCGAACTGTTCAAAGACACGCCTGAAGCCGTAGACAATACGCTCAAAATCGCTGACGCCTGCAACGTTGAGCTCACCTTTGGCAAACTCCAACTCCCCAACTTTGTCCTCCCGAAAGGAAAAACTGCAGAGGAGTACCTGGAACAACTTTGCGAAGAGCGCATCGGCAAAAAATACCCCAACCCCTCACCCGAGGTACGCGAGCGCCTCGCCTATGAACTCTCCGTGATCCGTAAAACCGGATTTGCAACCTACTTTCTCATGGTGCAAGACTTTGTCAATTGGGCCAAAGACAACAAAATCGTCGTAGGGCCGGGTCGCGGATCCGCAGCAGGATCTATCGTCTCCTATATCCTCAACATCACCAACGTTGACCCCATCAGGTACAACCTCATTTTTGAGCGCTTCATGAATCCAGACCGCATTAGTCCGCCGGATATTGATCTTGATTTTGCCGATACTAGGCGTGACGAGGTCATCGAGTATGTCTCCAAAAAATATGGCCGCGATCATGTGGCACAAATCATCACATTCGGTACCATGGCGGCTCGGGCCGCCATTCGAGACGCCGGCCGCGCCATGGGACTCTCCTATGGATTTTGCGATCGCATTGCCAAGCTCATTCCTTTTCAGTCCAATCTTACTGAAGCATTCGAGACCGTACTCGAGCTCAAAGAGCTCTATGAGACCGACCCGCAGACACGCGAGCTGATTGATGCCGCCAAAAAACTCGAGGGGGTGGCGAGACACGCCTCCACCCATGCCTGTGGAGTGGTCATTACCAAAGAGCCGCTCACCAATGTCATGCCGCTCCAATACGCCACCTCGGGTACCGATACCGACAAAAAATCTTTAGTCACCCAGTACGAGATGCATGCCGTAGAAGATTTAGGGATTCTGAAAGTAGACTTTTTAGGACTGGCTAACTTAAGCATCATTGAAGAGACCATCAAACGCATCAAAGAGCGGCATGAGGTAGATATTGATATAGACAAAATCCCGCTTGATGACACGGCGGTATTTAAGCTTTTTCGCGATGGGGAAACCACAGGACTCTTTCAATTTGAGTCGGCCGGTATGCGCCGTTATCTCAAAGAGCTCAAGCCCACCGAGCTTGAGGATCTCATCGCCATGGTAGCGCTTTACCGCCCCGGACCGATGGAGCTTATTCCCTCATATATCGCCCGCAAAAATGGCAAAGAGCCGATCACCTACATCCACCCCAAACTGGAAGACGCACTCAAAAATACCTATGGCATTGGTATTTATCAGGAGCAAATGATGCGTATCGCGCGAGACTTGGCCGGCTACACTCTGGCCGAAGCAGATACGCTCCGCAAAGCCATCGGCAAAAAAATCAAATCACTCCTTGATGAGCAGAGTGACAAACTCATCGCCGGCATGACAAAAAATAGCATTACCGAAGCAACTGCGAAAGCCATTTGGGAGCTCTTCCCGCCGTTTGCACGCTATGGGTTCAACCGGAGCCACGCGGCGGCCTATGCCCTGGTCGCCTATCAAACCGGCTACCTCAAAGCGCATTATCCGGCAGACTTTATGGCCTCACTCCTTAACGCTGAGTCTAAGAATATTGAACGTATCGCGCTTTTGGTCAGTGAATCAAAAAGCCTTGGTATCAATATCCTGCCGCCGAGCATTAATGAATCCAATCATGGGTTCACCGTAGTATCAGAGAGTGAGATTCGTTTTGGTCTAGCTACTATCAAAAACGTCGGGCACAATACGGTAGAAGCGATTATGCTTGAGCGTGATCGCGGCGGTAGTTTTGAATCTCTAGAGGACATACTTAATCGTTTAAGTCCCGGAGACATTAATAAAAAATCCATGGAGGCGCTGGTAAAATCCGGCACCATGGATGAGATCGTAGAACGCGCGCAGGTCTTGAAATATATCGAGGAGGTACTCGCCTACAACCGCGGCGCCGCACGCATCCGCGAACAAAATCAATCCTCGCTTTTTGATGGAGCATCCGATACTACCGCGGGAGCACTGCGTCTTCCCGCGACAGAACCGGCAACCCCCAAGGATCGTCTCCAGTGGGAAAAAGAGCTTCTGGGACTCTATGTCTCGGGACATCCGCTCGAGCATCTGCGTAAAAAAATGCCTGCTTCCAATGTAAGCATCACCGACATTAAATCATTTCGCTCGGGCGTCGCCGTCAAAACCGCAGGCATCATCTCAAACGTCAAAAAAATCCTCACAAAAAAAGGTGATACTATGGCGTTCATGCGTCTGGAAGATTTTCATGATGCGATCGAAGCAGTGGTGTTTCCTCGGGCTCTGCAAAAATTTGAAAGTCTGCTCACTGAAGAAAAATGCATAAGCATCCGCGGCAAGACCAATGAGCGTAACGGGGTCACAAGCATTCTCTGTGACGAGATAAAGGAGCTGGCGTAAAAAGGGATAAGGTTTAAGATATAAGTTTACAAAAGAAAAAACCACGAATTATTTTCGTGGCTATAGGCTATACGCTGACTTTCTGCCCACAAGTAGGACATAGCTCTTTATTTTTACGTTTACGCACTAAACCCGCATACCACCGGACTAGCATTTTTTCTCTCTCTTCGTCTGTGTACCCCGTTACCATTTTCCCCTCCGGCGCATTCTCAATTTTAGGAACAGTTACCGGGTTCATATAAAAACTCTTTTTTCGAGAAATTGATTTTATCACCAGTTGAAAAACCGACATCCTACATGAATCCCGACGTTGTGACCTTGTGGGTCGAAAAAAGGATGTATGAACAGGTGATTGGATTCAGGCAACCAGGGAAGTGTTAATTCATACTCAACCCCCGTTCGGACAAATACAGCATTCCCCGCGACTTGCAAACTCTCGATGCGAAACTGCCATGAACCTTTTTTGTCCAAAGCGACAAAAAGCTTTTGATAGAGCGCATCGGGCAACTCATTGGTAGAAATCTTCGGGTCAAGTATGTAGAGCACATCATGCTCCCATACACTCCCCGCCAATGAACCTCCGAGCATCACGCTTTTTTCAGTTGTCGCGCCGGCCCAGAGTTTTACTGTAAAGCCCCCCATAGGGAATGTCGGACCTATAGCAAACTCTCCCTGTTCGAGCGTTTTCTCTACCCATGCATACCGCGCCACAAAGTTACTATGCTCTGTATCAAGCCATAGATACTGGGAGAATCCCCTGCCGCCATCACCGTCAAACTGCCACTCCATCTCCCCACTTATGTGGGGACGAGCTAGAGATATACTAGGAATTAAGAAAACGAGGGCCAGGATTGCATATAAGCAATTTTTTGCCACTGCACACCTCCTTTGCTGTTTTTAGTTTCAGGAATTGTAAAAGAGCTTTTGGAATATACAATATACACCATAAAACGTCAATACTTCTCCCAAAAATCCTTTATGCTACACTAAAAAGTATCCCAAACTAAATTACCTGCCATATCATCATGAAAAAAACCGATACCTCCTCCCGGGCTGACGCCATCCGGCACTCACTCGCACACTTGCTCGCCTCCTCTGTGCTCAAAAAATACCCCAAGGCCAAACTCGGCATTGGTCCGGTTATTGAGCATGGATTTTACTATGACATCAAATTCCCCCGCCCAATTAGCGATGAGGATCTCAAAGACTTTGAAACCTCTATGCGCGCGATGATTGCCGAGAAACTCCCGATAAAGGGCGAAAAAGTCACCCCTGCCAAAGCTCGCTCACTCTTTAAAGATCAGCCATTCAAACTTGATCTCATTAAAGATTTTGTAAAAGACAAAAAACCGCTTACCGTCTACCATACTGGGACGCCGTCAAAAACCAAGAACTCCAAAGCCCCTCTACCCAGTTATTTTCTGGATCTCTGCCGTGGCGGACATATCAAAAATACATCAGAGATCAACCCCGAAGCGTTCAAACTTGCCAAAATCGCTGGTGCCTACTGGAAGGGAGACGAAAAAAATACGCAACTCACCCGCATCTATGGATACGCATTTGAGACCAAAGTAGAGCTTGATCAGCATCTGGCATTCTTGGAGGAGGCCACCGCACGCGACCACCGAAAACTGGGCCGGGAGCTTGATCTCTTTGTATTTGCTGATCTCGTGGGTCCTGGACTCCCCCTCTATACGCCACGCGGTACCACAATCCTCATGGCGATCAAAGACTATTCTCGGGCTATGCGCCGTCGCATCGGCTACCAGGAGGTGCAAACCCCACAAATCAATAAAGGCGAACTTTTCAAAATATCTGGCCACTACGATAAGTACAAAGACGACATGTTCCGCGCACAGTCCAACTATTCCAAAGAGGAGTACTTTCTCAAACCCATGAACTGCCCCCAGCATACGCAGATCTATGCCTCTACCATCAGAAGCTATAAAGACTTGCCGCTCAAGTATGCCGACTTTGCCGTCCTCTACCGCGATGAAAAACCTGGCGAGCTCTCGGGACTGACCCGTCTGCGTGCATTCTCACAGGATGATGGACACTGTTTTTGCCGCGAGGATCAAATTGAGCATGAGTTTAGTCTGGTGCTTGGCGTCATTAAGGAGATGCTCGCCTCCTATGGACTTGAATATTATGTACGCCTCTCTCTGCGCGATGAAAAAAATAAATCGGCGTATCTTGGAGCAGACGCTACCTGGAAAAAATCACAGACACTGCTACGCAAACTCCTGGAAGAAAAACGCATTACATTTGAAGTCGCCGAGGGGGAAGCCGCATTTTATGGTCCCAAGATGGATATTATCGCCAAAGACGCCATTGGGCGCGAGTGGCAGGTATCCACCATCCAGCTCGACTTTAATATGCCGGAGCGATTTGGTCTTGAGTACACGGGAGAGGACGGCAAAAAACACCGCCCTATTATGATTCACAATGCCCTCGTGGGATCCCCCGAGCGGATGTTTGGCGTACTTATCGAACACTACAAAGGCGCCTTCCCCTTCTGGCTCGCTCCAGTACAAGTCAAAATTCTTGCCATCAATGACAAAGTACTTGATTATGCGGGCGAGGTCCAGAAACAACTTGGAGCTACAGATGTCCGCGTGGAACTCGATGATCGTAATGAATCAGTAGGCAAAAAAATCCGCGAGGCCGAGATGCAAAAAATCCCCTATCTCATCATCATTGGCGAAAAAGAAAAAGCCGCGTCAACCGTAAGTGTCCGGGAACGCGGCAAGGGGGATCAGGGGACCAAATCGATCGAGCAATTTCTCGAAGATATTCCGGGGGCTCCCGCTATGTAGCCTTATACCGTTTGTTGCGCGCTCGCTTGGGATGATTTTTACCCTGTTTGTGTATTAAACGCTTACACAGGCGACGCTTGCTTCGTGAGAGAACACGCATAATGCCACTCCTTTTTGGGCATGCAATTCAATTTAAATCCGCGAAAGAATTCCAAAGAATACCTGCTGTCTCCGCATGCAGTTGAGGCACACGAGCAATCTGCAGTATTATCTGTAACAGCGCATCGCCAAGCACATCACCCTCAGATCCGATATTCCAATAGACACTATTCACCCAGGTACATCCCGGCACTAAAATCCGAGTAATGAGCGAAGGGGAGCCATCACCCTGTGAGAACACGTCTACACTAAATTGGCAGGGGTATCGAGACGCAACATAGTCATGTTTTGGGGCAGACAAAGAGAATGCTGTTACAAGAAACACACGAGGATCCGCATCCTCAATTGTTATGATACTGTCCTTAAATGGCCAACAATATTCGCCAGCAAAATCTGCCATAGAAAAAATGGCGCCATCCAGCCCCATAAGTGGAGAGAAGCACTCACACACCGCTACACGAATTTCTTTCATAAGAGTCGCCTCCTTGATAGTTTCAAAGTCTATGTGATAATGTACCACGCGTTATGCGCAAAATCAAACCAAAACTTATCGTGATTGCCGGACCCACCGCCTCGGGCAAATCAGAACTTGCCGTGCATCTGGCCAAAAAATTCAATGGCGAGATAATTTCCGCCGACTCGCGGCAAATCTACAAAAGACTCGATATCGCTACTGGTAAGGTGCCAGGCAAATGGACATCCCGGAAGTCCGACTTCCGTTTATCCGGAAGTCCGACTTCCGGAAGCATTTTCTTGTATAAAAGTATCCCGCATTATTGCATAGATATTGCCAATCCAAAAAAGCAGTATTCAGTCGCTGAGTTTCAAACACACGCCAAAACCGCAATCGCCGATATCGTCTCGCGTGGGAAATTACCTATAGTTGCGGGCGGCACAGGATTTTGGATAGACGCCCTTATATATGGACAACACATGCCCGATGTGCCTCCAGACAAAAAACTTCGTGCATTCCTTGAGAAAAAATCCGCTGAAAAGTTATTCACTCTGCTCAAAAAGTTAGATCCTGCGCGTGCTAAATCCGTAGACCCGCATAACCCGCGGCGACTTATGCGCGCGATTGAGATAGCAAAAACCATAGGTAAAGTCCCTAAAATAAAAAAAGAGATGGCATATGATACGCTTTGGCTTGGCATCTTGCCCCCCAAAGAAAAATTGAAAGCTACTATCCATAAACGCCTTGTGGCACGAATACACCAAGGCATGATCCAAGAAGCTCGCAAACTCCACAGAGAAGGCCTGACTTACAAACGCATGCGCGAGCTTGGGCTTGAATATCGGTACTTGGCGGATTTTCTTGAGAAAAAAATAGACAAGAAAGCGTTTTTACTACAACTCGAAAAAGCCATCAATGACTACGCCAAACGCCAAATGACCTGGTTTGGGCGCAATAGACATATCCAGTGGATAGCAAACCTACAAGAAGCGGAAAAGATATTAGGAAAAAATAAGCACGAACATTGATTGTTCATGCAGACTCATCTAAAAATGATACCCAGCGATTAGGGATTTAAGAAAAAAGTAACAGGGCACCCAAACTATTATAAGAAAAAATAGTGTTGCCCCGAGAGTTGTTCCTATCCTCTCCCCTGTGCTCCCCTGAATATCCTTGTACAAGGTAAGAAAAATATAAGAAGTAGGCATCGAAACGCCCAAGAATACAGTAATCGAGAGAAGCGATTCAAGCAGTCGCTGGGTATAAGTCGGATCACATACTCCCATACCAAATACCCCCTTTTGCTATTCGTGCACTTTATACCCTATTGCAGTATTTTTGTCAACACATCTCGCACCATCTCCGGGTTCGCCGTACCCTTAGTCTCCTTCATGACTTGCCCTACCAAAAACTGCAGCGCATTTATCTTTCCACCCTTATAGTCGGCCGCAGGACCAGAATGAGCCTCGATAATTTTTTGCGCAATAGCCTCGAGCGCCCCGGCATCACTCACCTGCCCCAAACCCTGATCACGTACTACATCCGTAGGATCCGAGCCGTCGGCAAACATCACCATAAGGACGTCTTTGGCTACACGCGATGATATTTCATTTTTGTGGATCATCTTAATGAGTTCCGCAAAGTTTTCCGGAGTCACCAACGTCTCCTCAATCGGACAAAGTTTTTGCTGGAGAAGTGCCTGAAAATCCGATGTGAGGTAGTTGGCCAAAAGGTTCATCGCACGCGCCTCATCATCCGCCGAACCGTCTACCCACTCGCGAAGCTCGGAGGCGGCTTTTTCATAATAATCAGCAAACCGAGGATTTGCGACAAAAAACTCTACTTGATTGGTCGGCAGTTTGTAGAGAGTGCCAAATCGCGCACGCTTCTGCCAGGGAAGCTCCGGAAGCATGACACGCATACGCTCAATATCAAAACCTTCCTCGGGAGTAAGCTCCAAAGGCGGCAAATCCGGCTCGGGAAAATAGCGATAGTCATTGGCCTCCTCCTTGGAACGCTGGGAGACCGTAATGTTTTTGACATCATCCCAGCCCCGGGTCTCTTGGCGCAACTTCTCACCCGCCTCCAAGGCCTCGGCTTGGCGCACAATTTCGTATTCGATTGCTTTCTCTACCGCACGAAATGAATTGATATTTTTGACCTCCACTTTCGTCCCAAATGCCTCCGTACCCTTGGGACGAATACTGATATTGGCTTCAATACGCATCTGACCACGCTCCATATCTGCGTCTGAAACCCCGACATAACGCAAGAGCATTTGCAACTCTTCGGCAAAACGTTTTGCGTCCGCACTCGAGCGTACATCGGGCTCGGTCACGAGCTCCATAAGCGGCACCGATGCACGATTGTAGTCCACAAGTGTTGCAGACTCTTTGCCTGATGCATGCTCGGTATGCAGAAGCCTGCCGGCATCCTCTTCCAGATGTACGCGTGTGATACGCACGCCGTTGAGCATACCGCCAGATACTATTGGATATTTGTACTGAGAGATTTGGTAGCCTTTGGGGAGATCCGGATAAAAATAATTTTTGCGGTCAAAGTGGCACTTTGCGGTAATCTCCCCGCCAAGCGCAAGACCAACCCGCATCACACGGAGTACCGCATCACGATTGATTACCGGCAAAGCCCCCGGATGCCCCATACACACTGGGCAAACGTTGACATTCGGATGCTCTTCGAGCGGGTCGTTGAGGCACCCGCAAAACATCTTGGTACGGGTATTGAGTTCGGCATGCACTTCGAGGCCTATTACCGGCTCGTATTTTTCGGCAATTGACTGTTCTCTCATGAGTTGAATTATACGTAATTTTCCTATATAATCAATAATTATTTGTTAAATAAATCCCAAGCCTCAAATCCCAAGTCCCAAGAAAAATTGGGCATTGGGCATTGGTACTTGGGGTTTCGAGAATATGCTTTCCTACAACGATCTCAAAAAGGGGACCTTATTTATCTGGGACGGCGAGCCGTATGAAGTGCTCGAATATAATTTTGTGCGTATGCAGCAACGCCGCCCTACCGCACAGACCAAGATCCGCAATATCAAAACTGGCTCTATTTCTATGCAGAGCTTTAAACAGTCCGATACTTTCCAAGAAGTAGAGATTGTCCGCAAAAAAGCGATGTTCCTCTACGTGCATCGCGGAGACTATGTCTTTCACCTTGAAGGAGACCCTAAAAATCGTTTCAATGTATCCGAGACAATTCTGGGAGAACGTGCCAAATTTTTAAAACCCAACACACTGGTAGAAGCCCGCTATCTCGGCGAGGAACTTCTGGACGTCGTGATGCCTATTAAGATGGATTTTAAGGTCATAGAAGCTCCCCCCTCCATCAAAGGAAATACCGCACAAGGCGGCGTCAAACAAGTTAAAATTGAGACGGGTGCCACACTCAATGTACCGCTTTTTATCGAGGAGGGGGATATTATCCGCATCAACACCGAGCTTGGCGAATACGTAGAACGTGCGAACAAATAAATAACGACTAGAACTTAATCACCTCCCCTGGTTTTATTGTATTACCTTTCGGCTCTGCCAGCACCTCTGGTGGAGCTTTTTTTTCTGCTACCGCCTCCTCACGAGCTGGGGGCGGAGGCGTGATCTTGGCGGGAGGAACAGATGTTTTTTTGCCTTGCAAAGAATCTCCAAGGGCTTTACGCAAAGCATCCCGATCGATTGCCGGGCGGCGGTGCTCCTCTCGCGGACGCGCCACAGCTTCAGGAGCAGGCGCCGTAGTCTTTGGCTTGGCAAGATCGGAGAGAGAGATAGTACGACGAGCTTGCGGCCCGCCTGCGCGCACCACAAGCTCACCAAGACGGGGTGAGACCTTGCGTATCACCTCTTGTGGCGAAGGTTCTTTGGGTGCACGCACAGGTGGATCATATCTTTGAGGACGCTCTGCGCCTTCCGAAGTCTCATCTCGGCGCGGGGCATAGGTCCGTATTGGAGCGGCGGACTGTGGTGTTGATTGGACCTGGGGTCGCCCACCACCGAGTGAGGCCGACTCACCACGACGGATCAACGAAACCGGAGCTTGTCGGGATTGCACCTCACTCCATTTGTGCATCTCCTCCTCCACCTCGGCACGGTTCTGGCCAAAACTTTTACGCGATGCGGCGATAACTTTAGCCACCACATCGGGGTCGGTATCAATTTTAAGCGGCCGCAGGGTTCCTGCAGAAAACGGCCGACTCCGCATGTTGTCCACCATAATCTTTAAATAAATGCTGTGGTTGGGGAGATTTACCAGATCCTGGATCGCAAACTCTGGTGCAAATTCTTTTTCCAAAAATTCCGCGTCTGTAGCACCCACCCGAAAGGTAATCATAGTGCCCACGTTACCAAACACCGCATCGCGCACTTTGGTGCTCGTATCGGTAACCAGCTGGCCAATATACTGGTGTGCGATAACCAGATTGAGACGATACTTGCGCGCCTCGGAAAGGATGGAGGCAAATGAATCCGTGGCAAAATTTTGGAATTCGTCTACATAAAGATAAAAATCTTTGCGCTCCGACTCCGCGATCCGGATGCGCTCCATAGCGGCGAGCTGGATCTTGGTAATCATCATAGCACCCAAAAGCGCCGAGTTGTCTTCTCCGATACGCCCCTTAGAGACGTTGACGAGCAAAATCTTCCCCTCATTCATAATGTCATAAATGTTGATAGAGCTCTTGGGCTGTCCCAAAATATTGCGTACCAGGGAGTTTGCTAAAAACTGTCCGACTTTGTTTTGAATCGGCGCGATGGCCTCGTTGCGAAACTTTGGATCCCATTGTTCGTACTCTTGGATCCAAAAAGCGCGCACCATGGGATTTTTCACATTATCAATAATATTTTTGCGATACTCCTTATCCACAAGCATCCGCATAATCCCCATAAGCGTGGTGCCGGGCGTATCCAAGAGTGCGAGCACCGCATTGTTGAGGATATACTCCATACGTGAGGACCAGACGTTGGCCCAAATCTTGGTAAATATACCCATCAAGCTGGATGCGGCAAGATTTTTGTACTCCGGATCGGGACCCGGGACCTCCAACACATTGAATCCGATCGGATAATCACTGTCAGCCGGATTGAAATAAACCACATCCTTAATACGCTCCGACGGGATTTTCTCCAGCACCCCTTCGACAAACTCGCCGTGCGGATCCACGATACAAATCCCATGGCCATTTTTAATATCTTGGAGCGCCATGTTTTTGAGAAGCGTACTTTTACCGGTACCCGTCTGCCCGATGACATACATATGCTGGCGACGATCGACTCGCTTAATGCCAAAAATCCGCTCGTTGTTGCGGAAATTCGTCTTACCAAAGTAGGTTACCTCTGTACTCTCCATATGCATTGAGTATACCACGCTCGCTCAAAAAACTGCCAAAAAGACTTCAGAGCGCGCCGAGCTCGGTGAGTATGCGCTGATAAGTCTCCATAATACGCTCACCCTCCAGAGCGCCTAGTGTATAGCTCGTCTCATGCGCAATATCATTGCGTGTTTTATGTACCCTCCAAAAATCATCGATGCTTGGCACGTCTCCGGCCTGTAGCGCCTTCATGCGCTCTCCCATGGTCTCTCCCGGATACCCTTGGGCTTTGAGTACATAGTCACACAGAGCATCGGCCTCAATCACCATACGCACATAATCCCCGGACTGCTCCAGACGCGTCTTGATACGCGACCAATCAGCCTCGGCGATATGCTGGGGTAGAGATTCACTTGGCGCATCCTCACGAATCATCGTCTCAAGAGCTTGAGCGGCGAGAATCCCCCTTTGGAGCTCGATGCTTTTTACTACGACATAGATAATGCCAAAAATTGCACCGAGCGAGACGAAAAACGCGATTGTCTTATACACCGCAAACAACGTCCCCCAAAAACTTCCCGAAAATAATACTGATATAGTTTCCATGGCATGCAGACATTATTCAAACCCCGGAATCTTACTCTCGTCCGTACCAAATATCGGCAAGCCCGCAGGCGGGCCGACTCGTTTGGACTCCACCCGCCGCATGATTGGAGCGGTCAAGACCAATGTTGTCGGAAAATGAAATATGGTTGCCAGCTCCTCAATATTGAGGATAAATACTGAAGAGTTGGAGTGTGCCACCGTCCCCCCAGTACGATACATCCCCATAAACGAAGTCTCCGGCATATTGCGCCGCCGATATTGCCCCAGAATGCTTTGCTTTCGCATCTCCAGACGCCAGCTTGGGAAAAAATACGGCGAGTAATACCATGTCGTCTCGGTGCGGATCTTGCTATTGTGTTTAAACGAGTTCATAGTTTGGAGCGCAAATTGATTGAATGCGCCGAGCATCCCTCCCTTGATATACCCCGAGCTATATACATCTTTGCGCGCTACGTAGACGACGCGCATGAGGGTATAAAATCCGGGCTTGGCAACATTGGCCTCGATAGCTTTCATGACGTTCACTTGCCCGGGTGTGCGATCTACCATACTTACCTCCTCGCCGCCAATTACGGTCGATACCCGCGTTTTTTTCTGTAGCTCTGCCACTAATTTTTTGCCCGACTCATGCCAGCTATCTTCCGCAGGAACAAGCAAAATCTGTAACCATGCCTGCTCGCCAGGTTTTAATTTGGCAAGGATTTCGAGAAGTGTGGTTATTGGATCAAACTTACTATAATCATCCATCGTCTCAAATTCCATGTACGTCCGTATCGGGTAGGCATCTTCTTTGGCAAGAATGAGCTCCGACCCCCAGACATCATAGCCGTTGCGATAGAGCTCTGCCGTGGTCTTAGGTACTTTTTTTGTGTAGTCTTCGGCTACGCTAATCTCCAAATCTGGATAGTAGGCGTAGAGATTAGCCTCCAAAACATTTTTAAATTTCTTGGGCGAACGCAGAAAAAAGTGGATCTCGCCGTCCAAAGAGACGAGCTCAAATGAAAATGGTAGCGAGACATCCCCGAGCCAATAGCGCTCCACAAGGTTGCCCGGGCTCATACGCAAGTTATGGATCGAAGCAAAAAACTGCTCCATTACCTTGGGGCCTTTGAGAATCTCACGAGGGATCTTAATTTCGAGTAGCACCCATTCGACACGTGCCTTGCTCAAGTTGCGGATATAGGGCACCCAGAGATCGAGAAATACCAGGACGGAAAAAACCGGGAACCAGATGAACCAGGTTTGCACAGCCGTTGCAATCAAATTTATAAAAAGGTCTCCAGACAAAACCGTAGCGTTACCCATGTCCTGCGGATGCTACTGCCGCAGTACGCGTTAAAAACCTAAACGATGCTGGTATAGCGTCCGTCAGGAAGCTTCTTGAAATAATTTTTATTCTGCAAATTAATCACCACTGTATTTTCTTTGACTTGTCGCGTCTCCAATACTCGTTGCATAATCTCTTCCTTCGTAAGCGCAGCACCTTTCAGTACTCGCGCAATCACATCACGCACAATTCCTGGCTCATATCCCCACTCCTTGAGACCGTATGTCCCGCGTCCTACTAGCACAAAACGGCTGTCCTTGATAAGCTCGTTGTGTACGGTCTGCGCATGCACCGGCCGTTTGGTGATTTGTGTACCGATGAGCTCGGCAGTTTTTAAAAAATGGAGCGGCTTGCCCTCGCGTTTGAGCACAAGATAGGCCATATCCCGCATACCGCGCGGACGAATCAATGCCGAATCAGACGGACCCCATTCGCCAAAATTATTGGATCCGATCTCTTTACTCAAAGCCAAATACGCCTCTAGGGCGTCCGTAGTGCGGGCATCGGTCGGCAAGTGCGCGGCATTTCGCGCAAGCATCGCCAAAACTTCATCTTTTTGGAACACCCGATTTGCAACACGAATTTCCTTGGCAGTCGTGGCCAGAGCCTGCTCGACGCCGGAACGTGCCTGATCTTCCAAATACCAACGATGGTAGAATTGTTCGTTCTCGGTGGCACGTTTAAAAGGGTGTGCGAGCGCCAGCAAAAAATGCGCGTGATTTTCATGCGGAGCTGATACCGAAAGATACCGCACCAGGGTGGACTCGGCCACTACACCTCCTTTCTGTTGAATAGATGTCGTGATAATTTGAAATACCTGCCCCATCTTCTTGTACGCCTCACTCTTGCGCAATTTGTTGAAGCAATCATTCTCAATCTGCCGCACGCGCTCACGAGTAATGCTATAAGTCTTGCCGATAGCATCTAGGGTAGCACGCTTGCCACCCTTCAAACCAAAACGCCGCTCCAAAACATTTTGGGAGCGTTTGGGAAGCTCTTGCATGAGCATCTCGGTGGCCTTCTCAAGTTGTACCGGCAAATGAATCTCCATAAACGGACAATTTTTGAGCTATATAGTTAGACTAATGAATGCGTAAATCCTAACATAACTTGCTAAAAAGGTCAAATCATCGTATTGGGGATTGTAGTATACAGATCATAATACCTATATTTTAAGCCATTTTCCAGTTGGCGACTTTGAGGATTTTTTAATATCTTTAGGTGTCCCTTCTGCGACTATGAGTCCCCCTTTTGCACCTCCCTCGGGACCTAGCTCCACCACCCAATCGGCATTTTTTAGAACATCAGTATTATGCTCGATAACCAAGACGCTATTTCCTTTGTCCACGAGAGCGCGCAACACCTCCAGGAGCCGCCGGATATCCTCAAAGTGAAGTCCCGTAGTCGGCTCGTCTAAAATATAGAGGGTACGCCCAGTCGCTTTTTTGGCAAGTTCAGTAGCTAGTTTTACGCGTTGGGCCTCGCCGCCGGAGAGTGTGGTTGCCGACTGCCCCAACTGCATATACCCAAGACCGACGTCCACCAGCGTTTTTAAGCGCGTATAAATAGAAGGAATATTTTCAAAAAATACGCAGGCCTCTTCTATAGAGAGATCCAGCACCTGCGAGATATTCAGTCCATTGTAGGTGATAGAAAGTGCCTCCTGGCTATAGCGCTTGCCACGGCACTCTTCACACTCCACATAAATATCGGGCAAAAAATACATCTCGATTTTTTTGACTCCCTGCCCCTCGCAGGCCTCGCACCTGCCGCCTTTGACGTTAAAACTAAACCGGCCCGTCTTGTATCCGCGGGCTTTGGCTTCGCGAGTACGCGCAAATAGATCCCGAATAAAGGCAAATGATCCCGTGTAGGTCGCGGGGTTGGAACGCGGCGTGCGACCGATTGGCGACTGATCCACAATGACTACTTTATCAAGATGATCCAAGCCATCCACCGACTTATACGGGCTGGGTTCGGCCTGTGATCCATAAAAATGCTTCATGAGGAGTCTCCCGAGCGTATCATTGACGAGCGTACTTTTGCCTGAGCCGGAGACGCCGGCAATACAGACAAATTTGCCAAGTGGAATAGCAACCTCCACGTTTTTGAGATTGTTGCCGGTAGCGCCTTTGATCGTGAGATACTTTGGCCGTTTTTCTTCGATGCGGCCGTGTTTGACCATGAGTTGTTTGCGGCCCGAAAAATATTGTCCGGTGGGCGTAGATGCTTTGTGTAGCTTTTTGGGTGTACCCTCAAAAATCACCATACCGCCGTGCTTACCCGCACCCGGCCCCATGTCTACAATCCAGTCGGACTCCTCCATAGTCTCGCGATCATGCTCCACCACGATTATAGAGTTCCCCAGATCACGGAGTTTTTTGAGCGTATCTATCAAGCGGCTATGATCTCGCGGGTGGAGACCAATGGAAGGCTCATCCAATATGTAGGTAACCCCCGTCAGATGCGAGCCGATCTGAGTAGCAAGCCGCACGCGTTGCGCCTCGCCGCCGGAGAGTGTGGTAGACTCGCGCTCAATCGTAATATAATCAAGACCGACATCGAGCAAAAATGTCAGACGTTGCAATATCTCTTTGACTACCGGTACCGCAATTTTAGTCTGATGCGCCGGTACTGCTTTGATCAGACGCTCAAAAAACGGTATTGACTCGGTCACCCCCATAGCCGATATCTCGGCAACATTTTTGCCCTCTACGCGTACCCCCAAAGATTCAGACTTGAGACGCGCACCCTTGCAACTGGGGCAGATCTCCAGGCGCATATATTTTTCCACTTCTGCACGCGTCCACTCCGAGTCCGTCTCTTTCCAGCGGCGCTTGAGGTTGTTGACAATACCTTCAAACGAGCCCTCCCGCCCGTCTATGCTTTTCTCGCCATAAAGTAGAATCTGCACAATTTCCTTGGGAAGCTCTTTAATTGGCTTGTTGAGTGAAAATTTGTGCTCGGCGCTTAGAGCCTCAAGCATCCACCAGTACCAGGATTGCCGACCAACCCGATGCGAGGCTCGCGACCAGGGCTGGATAGCGCCTTCGGCAAGCGTGAGACTCATATTGGGAAACACGAGCTTCGGATCCACCTCGAGCGTATGACCAATACCGGTACACGTCGTACACGCGCCATACGGACTATTAAAAGAAAATAGCCGCGGCTCCAGCTCCGGCAAAGATATACCACAATCCACACACGCAAAATGCTCCGAGAACAAACGCTCCTCGGCACCGGTCGCAATACCCATAATCCCTTTGCCAATCTTGAGTGCAGTCTCGACGGAATCAGCCAAGCGTGGACGATCCATATCATCATCAATGACGATACGATCTACCACCACCTCAATCGTATGTTTTTTCTTGGGATCAAGCGCAAGATCTGCCGCCTCCTCCGTGCGCAGTACCGCATCATCGATCCGTACACGTGCAAATCCTTTGGTCTCTATCTCCTCAAGCACCGCTTTGTGCTCACCTTTTTTGCCGCGGATGACCGGCGCGAGTATCAAAGCCTGCGTTCCTTCTTTGTAGTGGAGCAACTGCTCGATAATCTCATCTATACTCTGACGTTTGACGGGTTTGCCGCAGTTTGGACAATGTGGCACACCAATGCGCGCAAATAATATGCGCATGTAATCGTAAATCTCCGTAATCGTACCTACGGTAGAGCGGGGGTTGCGCGAGACACTTTTTTGATCAATAGCAATGGCCGGCGAGAGCCCCTCGATAGAGTCCATATCGGGCTTTTCTTTGACCCCCAAAAACTGCCGGGCGTATGCCGAGAGAGACTCCACAAACCGCCGCTCGGCCTCGGCATAGATAGTGTCAAAGGCAAGCGAAGACTTCCCCGACCCTGAAAGACCGGTGATGACGACGAGTTTGTTGCGCGGAATATCTAAAGAGACGTTTTTGAGATTGTGGACGCGCGCACCGCGTATCCGTATGAATCCTCCTTTTAATGATGGAGATTCTTTTGGCATAAAGTTGTATACATAGTACACGAACGGCGATTAAAAAACAAGCTACACGGGCACAAAAAAACCGCCTATAGCCAAATGAGCTAAGCGGTTAGAGTTTTGGCGACATGCCTTTATGAATGGATCGATCAATGAAATCGTACCACCAGCCATGCCGCCAATTTTTCATGGTTTTTGCAGAGGTCCATATCCAGTCAAGTACCACAACAACCAGCCAAAAACCACGAAAACTTTGTACGTTGTTTTTAAAGAAAGTTTGGGCAGGACGTGGCAAATAATGTCATCAAACGAGCAATCACGTTACCAGCCCACACCCCGCCCGACATGCCGTATGCTAACCTGGTAGAATCTTCCTTCTGGAAGGGATAAAACCAGCCACGCGGCATACTATTTTGGATGTTATTGCATAGACAATGAACCAAACAAATCTATTCACCCCCCAGCCAACAACACCCAAATTTTGTAAAAGGGAGAGTCCTTGCATACTACATCCAGCATCAGCCATTTTGTTGAAAAAACCAGCCATGCAAGGACTCAAAAATGCTCATCATGAGGATCAGAAAATCCACCAGTCTTTTTTGGAAACATAATATCCCATCCTTCATGAAGCCTGCAAACTCTAACAAAATACACACATTATGTCAACATCACCAACCATCCACAGGTTATGAGCACCTTTAGCGAATATCATCGTTTGTGGGTACCTATGACCTCATCTATACTAGAGAGTACTATGGCTCGCGAACGTCCAAAACCTATCGCTGATTTTCCGCTACACATCGCCGGAACCTCCCCCGCTGGGCCGTTTTCCAGTGTCCGCGTGCCGCCGCAAAATATTGATGCCGAGATGTCCGTGCTCGGCTCTTTGATGCTCGACAAAGATGCCCTCTACAAAATCGTAGACATACTCACCCCACAAGATTTTTACAAAGATCAACACCGATTTATCTATGATACGATATTAGATCTTTTTGATCGTCACGAGCCGACCGATGTCCTTGCCGTCTCCAACCGCCTGCGCGATCGTGGCCAGCTCGAAGAGATCGGCGGCACCTCGTATCTCACCTCGCTCGTCAATAGCGTCCCCACTGCAAGTAATGTCACCTACTACGCAGAGATCGTGCACCGCAAATACGTTCTCCGCAATCTCATTAGTGTATCCCAAGAGATCGGACAGCTTGGCTATCAGGAGTCCGATGATGTCAATGTCCTCCTGGACGAGGCCGAGAAAAAAATCTTCTCTATTGCCAAAGGCACGCTCAAGCAAAAGTTCGCCTCGGTCTCTGACTCCTTGGAAGAGGCGTGGGAGCGCATAGATACCCTCCACAAGGGAGATGGGGCTCTGCGTGGCGTGCCCACCGGTTTTACCGAGCTCGACAATCTGCTTGCGGGTCTCCAAAAATCAGACTTCGTGGTACTCGCCGCCCGTCCTTCCGTTGGTAAGACTACCCTTGCCATGGACATGGTACGCCACATCGCCATCAAAAATAATATTCCGGTGGGGGTGTTTAGTCTTGAAATGTCGACCGCGCAATTGGTAGATCGTCTCATCGCCTCGGAAGCAAATGTGGATCTCTGGAAACTGCGTACCGGCAGACTCTCCCCCGAGTCAGACGATTTTACGCGTATCCGCGATACCATGGAAAAACTCTCCAAGGCACCAATATTTATTGATGACGAGGCCTCCAATACCATTCTCCAGATGCGCGCTATGGCCCGACGCCTCAAAGCCGAGCATGGTCTTGGACTCATCGTTGTAGACTACCTCCAGCTCATCAACACCCACAAAGCCGCTGATAATATGGTACAGCAAATCACCGAGATATCGCGCTCGCTTAAAGCGCTCGCCCGCGAGCTGGATGTGCCGGTACTCGCACTCTCCCAGCTCTCGCGGGCCGTAGAGCAACGGAGTCCCCCTATTCCTAAGCTCTCTGATTTGCGTGAATCCGGCTCCATTGAGCAGGATGCTGATGTTGTCATGTTTATCTATCGCGAGGATCGCTACAAAGAAGACTCTGACAAGAAAAATATCACCGAGATCCATATCGCCAAACACCGCAATGGGCCTCTCGGCAAAGTGGAGCTTTACTTTAACGCAGAAAAAGTCTGCTTTACCAATCTCGCAAGCCCCGGCAGATATGGCGTATCCTAGACGCGTACAGGAACTCATCGAAGACTTTACGCGCCTGCCCGGCATTGGACCGCGGCAAGCCGCGCGTTTTGTCTATGCACTTCTTGCCAAAGATGAGTCGTTTCTTGCGAGCTTCGCAGGGCACCTCGGTAGCCTCAAGACTGAAACCATGCTGTGTAGGAGTTGTTTTCGTATTACCGAACAACGCCCAGATCAGACATGTGAGATCTGTAGCGCAAGTTCACGGAATACAGATAAGATTCTTGTAGTAGAGAAAGATACAGATGTTGAGAACTTTGAAAAATCTGGCGTATTCTCCGGCGTCTATCATGTCCTCGGCGGGAGCATATCGACACTCGAGAAAAACTCTGCCGAAAAACTGCATATGCGCGAGCTCTTTGAGCGCGTCAAATCGCTCGCCGCAAAAAACGAGCAAGTCGAGATTATCATCGCCACCTCCAACAACCTCGAGGGCAATCAAACCGCTACCTATATTGAGCGGATACTTGAGCCGCTTACGGTGTCCGTCACCCGTCTTGGCCGCGGCCTCTCTACCGGATCAGAGATTGAATATGCTGACCCGATGACGCTGGAACAAGCGCTTCAGAATAGAAAATAAAAAATACTAACCGCGGTTAGTATTTTTTATTTTGCCTTGATTGCCTTGACCTCTACCTCGGTATAGGCTTGGCGGTGGCCATGCTTTTTGCGATAGCGCGTTTTGGAGTGATAACGAAGATTTGTAATCTTGCGAGCCCGCCCTTGCTTGAGTACTGCCGCCTCTACCTTTGCGCCCACAATCAGCGGAGCGCCAATGTCCACTTTAGCCTCATCGTCAAATATCGCCATCACCTCGTCAAAAGAAAAATTCTCGCCCGCTTCGTGGGCAATTTTTTCGATTTTGAGTTTTTGCCCGGCGGTCACTACATATTGTTTCCCGCCAGTTTTGATTACTGCAAACATATAAAAGTCGTAAGTAGCAAGTCCTAAGTTATAAGTGAAAACAATAGGAACAGTCTACCAAATGAGGGTTTATTTGTATATATTGACAATATACTATTTTTAATGTGTTATATAAAAACTTGCCCCTACCCTGACTACTCCTCGTCATCAGCCTTTGGGCCATCGACCAATGTCGTCTCTATACCGGAGACCACTCCCGTGACCCGATAGACGTCCTTGTCGATTTTTTTAAACTCCTTGTACGACGTATTGTAGGCGTTGACCGCAGTACCCAAGTGACCACCTAGTTTCTGCATGAAGCTGTCATAGTTGATGATGTGTTTCTGCAATACCTCGACATTTTTGCGAATCTCTTTGGCCGACTCCTCTATTTGCAGAGCCCGCAACCCTTGGAGTACGGTCTGGAGATACGCAAGGAACGAGGTCGGCGAGACGATAATCACGTGTTTTTCTTTAAAGGCATATTCTATAAGATCCTGCGTGGAGACCTGTACGGCACCCACCTTATTGACAAGCAAATCATAGTAAATCGCCTCCGAGGGGATAAACATAAAAGCAAAGTCCATGGTATTTTCCAAAGGTTTGATATATTTGGAGGTCTCATCAATCCGCGCTTTGAGATCCTGCTTAAATGATTTCTCCAGACGCTCATGCTCGTCCGTGTCATTGGTAGCCAGTATTCGCTCATAGTTTTCCAGCGAAAATTTCGAGTCTATCGGAATAACTTTTTCTTTGACAAACACCACTGCGTCCACAATCGTCCCGTCGGAAAATGGATACTGCATCTGATAGCTTTTGGGCGGCAGAACGTTTTTGAGCACGGTCTCCAGATAATACTCGCCCAAGACACCACGCTGTTTGGGATTGCGCAAAATATCTTGCAAATTTTTGAGCTGGTCGGCAAACCCCACCACCTGCTTATTCGTCTCTTTGAGTCCGGTGAGCTCCTGGGTAATATCTTTGATAATCCGCATCGTCTCACCAGATTGCGTCTGGAGCATACGGGTAGACTCCCCCATCCGCGTATCCAGAGTACGTACAATCTCATTCATTTGGTTTTGGAGTACCACCAAACCCGAGCCGTCACTGGGCGCACTTCGCTCACGGGAGACAAACCAAAAAAGCGCGGCAAATCCCGCGACCATAACGACAAGGACAATAATGAGCAGTATCTCCATAAGCTACTAGGCCTGCAACCTGCGGCGGACAAAAAACCATTTGCCCAGTTCGATTGCAAGTACGTTGATTATACCAAGGAGCACCAAAAGCGCGAGTCCCAAAGGCGGTATGGCGACGAGCCCCAAGAGCGCACGTATCGAAGGTATCGCAAAGGCTAAAGCAAATATACCGATACTCATACAGATTGATATCAAAAAGAATACGTTGGAAAATGCCGGAATTGCCCAGAGCGGTCGGCGAAGGCTCCGCAGAGAAAAGGTAAAAAAGAGCGAGCTCGTGGCAAGCCCTGCAAATGTCATAGTACGCACCAGCTCCAAAGGATACCCTTGGTGATACAGCGATATAAAAAGTCCCAAAAGCACCAGACTGGTCACACCGCCGACGATCAAAATAATGCGCCACATCTCCGGAGTAAAGATATCCGCCCCGCGCGGATCCGGCCGGCGACGCATGACATCGGCCTCTTTGGGCTCAAAGGCAAATGCGAAGTTTAGTAGCCCCTCATGCACAAGATTGGTCCAGAGAATATGTGCGGCAAAAAGCGGCAACGGGTAGCCGAGGACTAGCGCTCCGCCAATCAGTACAATCTCGGTAAATCCCGTGGCAAATAAATATGTCAAAAGTTTTCGCAAGTTATCAAGGATTACCCGCCCCTCCTCGATTGCATGCACCAAGATGCTAAAACTATCTTGGAGGAGAACAATATCGGCCGCCTCTTTGGCGACATCAGTGCCAGACTCGAGTGCCACGCCCACGTCCGCCCGCTTGAGTGCTGGCGCATCATTGACGCCGTCTCCGGTCATCGCCACCACCATACCTCTGGTCTGCCAAGCTTCCACAATCTTGAGCTTTTGATGCGGCAGTACCCGTGCGTAGACGTCAATCCCCTCCACCCGAGCGGCAAGCGCCTCCACAGACAAACTCTCCAGCATCGCACCGTCCATGACCCGATCATCCGTGGCGACCAGCCCGATCTCCTGCGCGATCTTTTGCGCAGTCATCTGATGATCTCCGGTGACAATCACCGAGCGCAGTCCTGCCTGCTTACTGGAAGCGATCGCCTCTGGTACGTCTTTGCGTAGCGGATCATGAAATCCCACAAACCCTACAAACACCAGATCTTCCAGAAACGCGCGCGGATGGGCCTCTTTTTTTTCTAAACCACGACCCTCTTTAAACCCTACCGCCAAGACATGCGCACCCGCACGGGAAGCGCTTTCATACTTTTGATGCAAAAGCTCAAGCTTGTGCGGCGAAAGCTTTTGGATCTTGCCGTTTACATAGAGCTTACTTGCGACATCCAGCAATACCTCGGGCGCGCCCGTGACATACAGAATCTCGGCACCATCCACTTTATGTAAAGATGCTGAAAAACGGCGCTCGGGCTTGAACGCCAAAAAATCCATCCGCGGGTATTGTGCCATGAGCTCCGGGCGATTTATGCCGGCGCGAGCGCCCGCGACCAAGAGCGCTTTTGCCGCAGGAGATCCACGTACCACCCAAGCTTCCACATCCGCCTCGGGATTCTCCACGATGGCATCCGTGGTAAGAACACCTATTTTGAGCGCCAAGGCATTACCCTCCTCACCCTCGACCGGACCCTCTTCGCCCGGATCAAGCACATGGATACCGGTGACCACCTCCGAGACCTCCATCCGCGCCTGGGTAAGCGTGCCAGTCTTATCGGTAAGAATGATATTCGTAGAACCCAGAGTTTCGGTGGCCATCAAATGACGTACCAATCCGCCGCGACGCAAAATCCGCTCCATGCCAAGCGCAAGGATCACGGTCACCGCTATCGGCAACCCTTCGGGCACAGCCGCGACCGCAACTGCAACTGCAGTCAAAAACATCTCCCGCGGCGCCTCGCCCCGCACTACGCCTATGATAAATACTCCTACGATGACGAACGCTACGAATATTCCAATGAGACGTGCCACCCGCTCCACCCCCTGTTGAAGTGGCGTCTTGGTCTTTTGCGTCTCGACCACCAGCTGCCCGATCTTGCCAAACTCTGTAGCGGCTCCCGTGTTTACCACAAGCGCCCGACCCGTGCCCTCCTCGACAAGTGTCCCTGCCCAGGCCATGTTTACCCGCTCCAAAAGCGGTGTATGTTCGGAGAGTGCGTGTACAGATTTATCTACCGCAATCCATTCACCGGTAAGCACCGACTCATTGATTCGCAGACCCTCTGCGACGAGCACTCGCGCATCGGCAGGGATATAGTCTCCGGCACGCAGCAAGAGCACATCCCCGGGCACCACCGAGCTCGCATCAATCAATTTCTCAACGCCATTGCGCAAGATAATAATCTTGTGGGTGATTCGCTCTTGGAGACGAGCAAATGCTTTGGACGCCCGCCCCTCCTGAACCATCCCCACGATAGCGTTGACCAAGATAGTGATACCCACAATCGTGGCGTCCCCTAACTCACCAAAGGTAAACGACACCACGCCAGCAAGTGCCAGAATTACCACCAAGGGGCTCTTGAGTTGCCGCAAAAAAATAAACAGCCCGTGCTCTTTTTTGCCCGACTGCATACGATTTTGACCGTAAACCTCGAGTCTGTGCGCCGCCTCGGTGTCCAAAAGTCCCTGGGCGGTATTACTCTTGAGCACCGATACCAAACCGGTGACTTCGAGCGCATGCCAAGGCCGAGTTTCCTGTGTGCGTACCATATCTACCCATACTATCATTCAAACTCTACCGAGAAAACAAAAAACCCGCTCGCACAAAAGCGAAACGGGTATATACAAAATTATGGGGTTTGGGATATTAGGCGGAGAGACGATCCTCTGTTTGTTGTGGTGGGAAAAATACTTGCCCTCCAAAATGATGCTCAAGCTCCGCGAGACTACACGCATCGCGTGCGGCCATCATAAAAGAGACAAATAGCGTATGTATGTTTTGCTTTGCAAGGTCTACCCCTGCACTCACGATTTTTTTTCTCCCCTTTGCCGGAGGCGCGGCAACCACAACAGGTTGTACTTCCGGACGCGGCCAGGGTATTGCACAGCTAAAGTGCCCATTCCGCATACAATTTTCGGATGGACTATAAGCAACGACGATTGCATCAGGATTCTTTCGCCTGATGACCGAAGCGAGCTGCGGTCCGGTGTACTCATCATTAAAATAATAACTGACGCACACCACCATAGGTTCCCGCTTTTCCGCAGCATGGAATACTACTTGCAGATTCGTATCCCAAATGATCTCTTGAGCAAGCTGTACCTCAAATGCGGTAATCCCCTGTCGTATCGCATTTGTCCCCTGGTTCAGCATGTAGATCTTACGCATACACCATCCTCCACTAGGTTGTAGGTTGATACCAATTACCCCATATTGCCAAAGAACTCTCGTACCATACATCTGGGAGGGATGGGCGTCAAGGGAAAAATGGGAGGGAGTAAAAGATTCTCTATCCCTCTATTCTGGCTTGGACATTTTTATACCTACATATGGTTCTTCTCCGGGAGTGAAGCGATACGCAACTTCCTGCTCTAAGGTTAAAGAATAATTTTCTATCAAAATGAACTCATATGTAAGAAGGTTATAAAATTGTATTGTCCCCAAAACATTTGCATTTTTATTTTCGATACGAATATTATAGCTGTTATCAGTAAAACACATTTTATCTGTTTCTTGACCATTCCAGAAGGGCTCTTGAGTTATACGACCAGATAATATCTCTCCATTGTTTCGCACAAAATCCCGCACTTTATCCCACTGCGGTTTCGATACTTCCTCTTCTCCAAGATAATAAGTAGCAAAGTTAAAGATAATTTTAACGAACGCTCGTTTTTTATTCTTATCAATAACCCCATGTATCCTGCCCTGTATTTCAACTTTACCCTTAGAGTCTGTATTTTTTAGAAATGGTGGCAGCCCAAGTATTTCTTTTTCTTTGTACGGAATGCCGAATTTCTTGAGTTCTGATGTCACCAGATCATAATCATCCTTTGTTGGGGCTAATATACGCATTTCTCGACTGCCTGGCGTATTCGGTCCATATTTTTCGTCTATAATTTTAATATACTTAATTTGATCCAGTGTATATCTTTCCCATTCATTAACTTGAATGTTACGTATCCAAAACTGAGCGACTGGAGGAAGTAGCTTGCCTGTTGTCGGATCATAACCACCTAAAATTGCTCCACCATAATCCCCAGTATCTACCCTTTCTTCAAGGGTAAAAACCAAATTTTTTGGGAATTGTCTTTGTCTTGAAAATAATCCTTTTTTATAACGAGTAATACCCTCAAGAGTATCTCTAGCCAATGCCTGATCAAGGTCTTTTTTAAAGTAATCATTGCACTTATCGCAAACACAATGAAGTGTTGGGGTCTTTGGACCAAACGTACCAAAACTGCGAGGGATAACATGCTCGCGTCCCTTGAAAAATCCTTTATCAGTTATTCTGCAATATACACACGTCATCATTAACCAATCACCTATTTATCCAAGAATAACACAGACAGTTAGCAAACGTCATAGCATCGCGGTTTTACATAATGATATCCTCGGCAGAGCCTCGGCAAGAAGCGCTACAATTAGGTGACAAAATAAAGCTATAGCTTAATTTTGTCACTGCTATCGATGCCACATAAAACTCCCCATCGGGACTCCTTCTCCCCCAAAATTTTACTGCGTGCCTTTGGCACAGGTAAAATTTCTCCTCCAAAGCCCGGGTTTCCAAAAACATGAAGCAGTTTATGTTTTTGGAATACCCTTCGAATCCCCATAGGGTTTTCAAGACAGAAAACAGCCTCGGCACTGCCGAGGCTGTTTTTCACTTTGGTGACCCCATCGGGATTCGAACCCGAGTTTCGTGGATGAGAACCACGTGTCCTAGACCAGGCTAGACGATAGGGCCATGCTTTTGCTCATATATACTCCCCATATCCTGGGAGAAATACTATACAATTTTTAGATTTTTATCAATACAAACGTGTCCCTTATAATTTACATCTTATACCACACTCCTTCCTACGCTTTGTTCTTCCAATACTCCTCTTGGCGACACAAAAGCCGTGGGGCGTCCTCCGGGTGCGCCATTATCTCCTCGGTAATCCGCTCCATCCGCACGCCTTGAGAGCCTTTGACGAGTATCAGATCCCCCGGCTCGATAAAATCCTGCACCGCACGTCCCACCTCTTCTGAATTAGAAAACTCAAACACCCGGGTACGCGCCATACCGCGCTCGAGAGCCTCTTTGGCGATAAACTTGGCTCTGGGACCCACGGTAAATATCGCATCCGCAAAACGCCCCACAATCTCCCCCATCATCTGATGCGCCTGAATAGTAAACTTGCCGATCTCGAGCATATCGCCGAGTACCGCGATCTTTCGCTTGCCGGGAGCCTCCTCCAGGACATTAAGTGCCGCATGCATCGCCATAGGAGAGGCGTTGTAGGTATCATCTAGTATCCAGGATCCTTTGATGCCCTCCACTAGTTTGAGCCGACCGGGTGGTGCAGTATAGGCCCCAAGCGACTCCACCGCCTCCACGAGATGCATCCCAAGGGCGAGACCCACCGCAACGGCCGCGGCGACCGTGTAGGCCTGTTGCTTGCCAAACGATCCCTCCAAACGTACCGGCACATTGGATCCTTTGTAGTCGAGTTTAAAGACAATACCCTCGGGCACGTCCTGTCCGTCTTTGCGCACCGAGGTCAGCCGATACTGTGAGATTGTGATGTCGGCCTCCTTGCTAAAACCATAGGTAAGTATCGTGCCGCGTGCCTCATGGCGCATGTCGTATACCACCTCATCATCAAAGTTCAGTATAGAAAATCCCTCGGGAGCAGTGGCACGCAAGATTTTTCCTTTTTCATATGCGAGCGCCTTTGGGCCGGAAAAATATTCCACATGCACCGGCACCTCGCCAATAGCCGTCACCACACCCACAAAGGGATGCGCGATCTCCACCATATAATCCAAATCTCCCGGGCGATCCACACCCATCTCGAGTACCAGTATCTCCGGGTAATCACTGCTAAATAATGGGCGAAACCCTTTCAAAATATTTTTTATCCAGCCAATCTTGGAGTTCCATTCGGAGGAGAGTCCGAGAATGGTAAGCGGCACCCCAAACTCACTATTGTAGCTTTTGGGATTGCGGCGCGTATGAAATCGGCGCGACAAGACCTCGCCAATCGCCTCCTTGGTCGAAGTTTTGCCTACGCTCCCTGTGACTGCAACCACCCGCGGATGAAACTTTTGCATCACGAGCGTGGCCTGAAATTTGAGTATTCGCTTTACGAGTGTTCGAAACATATCTTTGATGAGTTATTGCCGGGGGGCCTGCATCTCGGGCCGGTCGGGCGGTATTTCATAATAAGTAATTAAAAACTGCGTGATGTCTTTGAACGCCGCAGTCAAAGATTGCGAAGAGTATTTTACGCCTTGAGGTTCCTCCAAATATAGCACTATAAGAAACCGGGGATCAAACGCCGGCCCAAAGCCAAAATAGGTGTGCAGATATTCATCTGAATATCCTTTGCCGTCTTTTTTGGACATCTGGGCAGTGCCGGTTTTAGCGCCAATGCTATAGCCCGGGATCCGGGCCTCGCCGTTTGCGAGCGTCGTGTCCACCACAGTCGTGAGCATGCGCGAGATCGTATCCGATGTTTCTTTTTTAATCACGCGTCGGCGCACCATCGGCTCGGTATGGCGAATCTCCTTGCCATCTTTTCTGATGGCATCCACCACATACGGCCGCATCAGCTCGCCACCATTTATAATGCTCGAGAGTGCGCTGGCAAGCTCGATAAATGATACCGAGATCCCCTGCCCAAATGAAGCGGTCGCAAACTCAATCTCCCGACCAGAATCGAGATTGCGCAGATTCCCCGAGGTCTCTCCGGGAAGATCAATACCCGTATCTTCGGCGAGTCCGTAATTTTTAAAATACTCTTCAAACTTTTCCTGTCCCAGGCGGCGCATCGCAAATACCGATCCGGTGTTGAGCGATTGCTGAAGGACATTGAGCATGGTCTGGGTGCCTCTAGCCTTACCATCAAAATTTTCAATCACACGGCCATTGATGAGGAGTCTTCCCGCATCCTCATAGGTAGTCTCTGGCTTCACTACTCCCGCATCTAAAGCTGCGGCCATAGTGAGAGGTTTAAACACCGAACCCATCTCATGCAGTTCTTGGACAAAGGGATTGATGAATACGTCATAGTTTTTTTCCTTGCCGTAAAGATTGGGGTCAAATGTCGGACTCGAACCCATGGCAACAATCCGGCCAGTCTTGGGCTCGATGATCAAAGCTCCGGCGCTTCGCGCGTGCCAGTATGCCTGTGAGGTCGCCATGCGCCGCTCCACAAATGACTGCACATCAGGATCTATGGTGAGCACGATATCGGCACCCTCGGGACTTGAGGAAAATATTTTTTTACTAAATGAAGTAAGCGATTGGGCAATTGATTGGGTATCAACAGCATCCGGCAGTTCAAGTATTTGTTGGTACTGTTTTTCAAGACCGTACTGCGCAATTTTTTTATCCCCTACAAACCCCAAAAATCCCAAGATTTGGCTTGCCAGCACGCCTCCCGGGTAGACCCGCACCTCATCCACCGTATAATCCAACCCCGGGATAGCAAGCTTCATGATATCCGCTACCTTTTGCTTTTCTATACCACGTTCAAGAATGGCAAACGAACCGCCGCGATCCTCCAAGGCATGAATAACCTCGGCTTCGGATACGCGCATATACGGCTGTATTTTGGCGTAGAGCGCATGTGCATCCGTAATCTCCCGGGGCCTCGCATGCAGGGTGTAGATGATATTCGTAGTAGCCGCGGGCACTAAGCGGCCGGATTTGTCTTTGAAAAATATATCCCCGCGGTGCGGTATATACGTTTTGACTGCAGAGTGCTGGTCCTCGGCGAGCATCCGGTAGTAGTCAGATTGACTAACCTGCAGAAAAAAAAGTCGCCCCACGATTGCTGCAGCTAGAACCATAAACAGGGAAATGACAAAAGTCGGCCTCCAATCTTTTTTGCTTGCTGCCACCATAATGATGAATTATCAGATTCTCTCGATGATGCCCACCAGCACTACACTACTCGTCCAAACGCGCCACAATCGTATCTCCGGAGAAAAACCGCGGCGTTCCCGGAGCCTCGAGCCCCAGCTCTTTGGCCCGCGCCTCGAGATTCCCCCCCACTGCAACAGTCATAAGATCAGCCTCCATCCGGGTAACCTCTTGCTCCAGCGCCGCCACTTGCTTCTCGTTATCTTTGATCGCGAGCGTACCTACCACCGCGTGGTTGATATGGTATATGTATACCACAATAAGCACCAAAAAAAGTCCTGCAAGCGATCCTGCAAGATACCAACTCCGCTCTTTGGCTCGTGCCCGAGTGCGGTGTAATTCTTTTTTGTGCGGTATTATACGTGCGGTCATAGTTTTTCTATTAGGCGAAGTTTTGCAGAACGTGCGCGCGGGTTTGCCGTTATCTCGCTACGTGCGGCGGTGATAGGCTTTTTGGTAATCACGAGATAGCCCCCCGCCTGTTTCGCATCCCAAAACATATTTTTGACAATGCGATCTTCTAAAGAATGAAATGAGATGACGGCGATCCGTCCTTTGGGCGCAAGTAGAGAGAGTGCTCCCTCCAACCCTGCACGCACCGCTCCAAGCTCATGATTGGTCTCTATACGGAGCGCTTGGAATACCCGCGTTGCCGGATGCAGACGGCCTCTGCGATACCACGCCGGGACGTGTGCTTTGATGAGCTCTACAAGCTCGCCGGTACGCTCCAGCGTTCGATGATGCCGCTCGTCCACAATGGCACGCGCGATACGCCGCGCAAACCGTTCCTCACCATATTCTTTAAAGATCCGTGCGAGCTCCTCTTCGGCATACGTCTGTAAAATGTCTCGTGCCGATAACTCGGTGTCTGTGCTGTAGCGCATATCGAGCGGCTCATCGGTCTGAAATGAAAATCCCCTGCCCGATTCGTCCACATGATATGAGCTAAACCCCAGATCAAAGAGTATCGCATCCGGCGCGCCAAATTGATTTCGCTCAATGATACGCTTGATATGTGCAAACGTATCATTCTCCAAAATCACGTTCTCTGCACCTTTGAATTTTTCTTGCAATCCTGCGTACAGGGTCTTGTCCCATTCAATTGCCAGAAGTTTGCCTGTCTTGCCACATGCCGCAAGCAACATCTCGGCATGTCCACCGCCATTTGCAGTCGCATCAATCACTCGGGAGCCATTGTGCACCAAAAGGCCATCCATAATCTCGCTCGCTAATACCGGAATATGTGCCATTTTCAGAATGCCCCGATCTCACCCAACTTCTCGGCGATACTATCCGCCTGTGATTCGACTTTGCCCTTATACTCCTGCCACGTATGCTCATCCCATATCTCGAGGCGATTGTAGACGCCCGTCACCACTACCGAAGACTGGATGCCTGCATAATCCTTGAGGTAATCCGGGACCAGTATCCGCCCGAGCGAGTCGATCTCCACGTCTTGGGCTCCGGCAAGCATAAGCCGTACAAACCCGCGGGCATCCGCCTGTCCTGCCGGTAGACTACTCAACTTTTCAGCAATCGACTTCCATTCTGCCATGGGATACAGGAAGAGCGACTTATCGAGACCGCGCGTCAAAACTGCTCCCTTCCCGATCTCTTTGCGAAATTTGGCGGGGATAGAGAGGCGGCGCTTGGCATCAATCGAATGGACATACTCTCCTATAAGCATCGGCGTTCAGGCTATCCACAGAATTACCCACAATTTACCACTTCACTTATCATTTATACCACTTTATGAAACATCTTGGGAATAGTTTTTCAGTAGCCAAGTAGCAAACAACAAAAAATGGCTTAAAATAATGCTATTTAAGCCATTGAACCTTGTGGAACAAGATGTTATTCACATGTTGTTCACTTTATAAAAACTAGGTTTTAGTCTTCGTTGTCTCGTTTTGGTCGCAATGTAGGGAAAAACAATACCTCGCGGATATTTTTGGCGTCAGTCAGAAGCATTGCCAGGCGATCTATACCAATCCCCGCGCCCGCCGCGGGCGGCATGCCATGCTCCAAAGCCTCCACATACTCCGTGTCCATAGAGTGAAGCTCGGCGTCTCCTGCAGTCTTCATGCGCTCTTGCTCCTCAAAACGCCGACGCTGGTCTATCGGATCATTGAGCTCGGAGAAAGCATTGACCAATTCCTGACTCGCCACTACTAGCTGGAATCGGCGCACCTCTCCCGCGTGCAAAGGATTTTTCTTGGCAAGCGGCGAGATATCAACCGGATGGTTAGTCACGAATGTCGCGTCCATAATATGCGGCCGGCAAACTTTTTTGAATATTTCATCTGCGATCTTCCCTTTCGCCTCGTGCGGTGCTACTTCGATGCCAAGGGTGCGTGCTTTTGTCGCCAATGAATCCCGTGTCTCACCATCATAATCCACAATCAACGCGTAGCGACTCAAAAGTTCTTTAAATGTAATGCGGGGAAATGCGGGTGCAAATACCACCGCCCGACCATCAACTTCGAGCGTATCTTTTTTACCAAGCGTTTTGAGCACCTGATGAAATAGACGCTCCACAAACGCCATCATCTCCTCCTCATCCCAATATGCCGCGTACCACTCGAGCATCGTAAACTCCGGATTGTGTGTCAGATCAATCCCTTCATTACGAAAATTGCGGCCGAGCTCATAGACTTTATCAAATCCGCCCACCAGCAACCGCTTGAGATACAGCTCCGGGGCGATACGCAAAAAAAGATCAATATCAAGTGCGTTGTGATGCGTCTTGAAGGGTTTGGCAATAGCGCCCCCTGCGATAGAGTGGAGCATCGGGGTTTCCACCTCCAAAAATCCTTCTGTGTCCAAAAACGAGCGAATAGCGCGTATCAACAAAGACCGTGTACGAAAACGTTCGCGCACCTCTTCATTCATAAGCGTATCAAGATACCGCTTGCGAAACCGCTCCTCCACATCCTGAAGACCGTGCCATTTTTCCGGAAGCGGCAGTAAAGACTTAGCCAAAAATTTCCACGAGGCAACCAGCAACGACTTTTCACCGCGCTTGGTTACAAAAAATCCACCGGTGACCTCTATAAAATCGCCGATATCGAGCGTGCGTTGGAGGGTATCATAGGACTCGCCATCCATCTCATCACGCTTAAAATATACCTGGATCTTACCCGTGCCGTCCTCGACGTCTACAAATGTCGAGCCACCATGTTCGCGCGAAGCCCGCACCCGGCCAGCAAGCACGATAGGTTTTTTCTGTTTTTCGAGTTTTGCAAACGACCCGAGCGCATCAGCAATCTCATGGGTGCGATCGGTATGCGCCGGATACGGATCAATACCCGCCTCCTCAATCAGAGAAAGCTTGTGGAGCCGAGCGCTCCGAATATCTTCAAGTGACATAGCTTTTCGAAAGTTACGGTTATGCTACGTCTATGATAACATATTCCGTCTCCCCTTTTGGAGTGACTACTTTTACCTTCTCACCTTTCTTGCGTCCAAGAAACGAGCGGCCGAGCGGCGACTCGTGAGATACCATGCCTTGGGCTGGATTTGCTTCCTCTGAACCGACGATGGTGTACTTTGCCTGCAACGATGATGCCTTGGCCTCTACGACGATATTAGAGCCGATGCGGACCGTATCGTCATTTTTGCCCTTAGTTACAATTTTAGCGCGGCTCAACATATCCTCGAGCTCGCGAATTTTCATCTCATTGAGCATCTGGTCTTCTTTTGCGGCGTCAAACTCGGCATTCTCGGAGAGATCGCCCAAGCTTTTGGCATATTCAAGACGCTCGGCAATGCGTAGCCGTTCTTTGGTCTTGAGCTCCTCGAGTTGTTCCTGCATCTTCTGGAACCCCTCTTTGCTCATGTATTCTATGTCTACATTCACAGAAATATCGTTTGCGTTGTCATCCATAAAAACTCCAAACACACATTAGCTTTACCAAATAAGGATATTTTGCCTTTTTGAGGTTTTATATGCCCCCAAGGTGGCAATTAAGAGTACATACTATAGGTTGGGAAGTGCTTTGTCAACTATCCCACGAGTGAATAACTTTAGTCAATTTTAGCCTTGTCTGGCATAGTAAAAAGCTTGTCGCGGTTGTGGTCATACCAGCGGAATATTTGCCCGGCAACATACACGCCACCGATCAAATTATGTGCCGAAGCGTTCTCCATATTAACCACAAGCACCACCTCCGGATTCTCATACGGCGCGTATCCCATAAACCAGGAGTGCACCTTCTCCTTGCGTATAAACTGGGCAGTACCGGTCTTAGCTGCAATCTCCAACGAGAACTCATTCAATCCCTTTGCCGTGCCTTCTTGGACTGCAAGACGCATGCCTTGCTGTACCGTACGCAAAGAAGTATCCGAGACGCCACTACTGTGCACTACCTCGCGGCTAGGAAAATATTCTATTTGTCCATCTGGACCCGAGATACCCAGCGCAACTTTTGGCTTGATAATATCTCCCTTATTCACAATCGAGAGCGCGGCAACCGCGAGCTGTATGGGAGTGGCAAGCGTCCCGCCCTGACCAATGCTGATATTGTAAGTGTCTCCGATGCGCCACGTCGGATCTTTTGGATTTACTTTTGCCTTCCACGCCTCGTCCGGCAATAATCCGTCAAATTCTCCGGGGATATCAACCCCTGTTTTTGATCCGAAACCAAACCGCGACATATATGCATGAATACGCGAGAGACCAAGCCCGGGCACACCGCCGTATCCGCCACCGATAGTTTGAAAATAGGCGTTGGAAGAGACTGCAATTGCCTGGAACATATTGACCAGCCCATGATTTTTCCAATCGAGAAACGTAGCCGGATGCGCCGGATCATAGGGATTGGGTACGACAATCTTGCCATTGGTCAAAATCTGGCGATTGGGATCGATGATGTGCTCTTCAAGCGCGGCGGCAGCCAAAAATGGTTTTACGGTAGAAGCGGGTGGATAGGCACTTGATATAGCCCGATTAAACAATGGATGACTTGCATCTTGCAGTGCCCAGTGTACCACATCACGCGGTGACCCTCTACTCATAGCATTAAGGTCATACCCCGGGTAGCTCACGAGACCCAAAATCGCGCCCGTGTGCGCATCGAGCATAATAGCCGAGCCACCGCTAAACCCACGTTCACGCACCGTATCCCCAACCGCCTGATACATGACTTCTTGCAAATCAGCAGAGATACTCAACACGAGATTTTTTCCCGCCTCTTCCCGCTCAAAAAGATTTTCCCCAAGCGACTCCCCACGAGAATCAAACTCTACAATCTTTTTGCCCAGCTGACCGCGTAGCGCCTCATCATAGGTAAACTCTATACCCGAGCGTCCGCGCTGAAGCCAAAGAAATGGCGCATCCCCGGCTTCTGTGATATCTTCTTTGGTAATTTTGCTCAAATATCCCACCACATGAGATATGGCGGGGCTGGAGAGATACGCACGGATAGTCGCTGGCTCCACCTGTATACGCGGGTCATCTCTGAACGCCGTGATGACCGCATTGGCCGTATCCCACTCATATACGAGATCCACCGGGATCTCCCCGGACCTGCCCACAATGAGATCCGCAATCTCTTTGGGATCGCGTTTGAGCAGTGACGCCAACTGATTGATACGCGCATCATCAAACGAATCGGGCAGAGTACCTACATCAAGACTAATGCGAAATCCTGGCACATTGTATGCAAGCGGCTTGAGATTGCGATCGTATATCACCCCCCGCGGCGGGACGATGCTAATGTGACGCAGATGATTATTGGTAGCACGCGCCTGAAACTCATCTCCGTGCAGAATCCCCAGATACGCGGCACGCGCAAATAGTGTAGAACCCACCAATCCAAATAAGATACTAATCATGGCAAATATGGGACGGCTGATTGGCCGCTCCAGCCTGCCTTCAAAACGAATCGTATCAAATCCGGGCAAATTGCGCGTATCGAGAAAAATATCCTCCGGATCCACATAAGGATTTATTTTTCTCCGTGAAAATATATTTGGCATCCAAAGCATAAAATGTATTTATCGAGAAAATCGCAACTGTTTGAGTGCAGTCAAACACGCTATCGCCAATACCCAGAAGCCATTCATAAGCATCTCCCGAGCAAACAGTCCTGGAGATGGTATAGCGTGATTATAAAAACCAATCACCAGAAATACCACCCCATAGCACACGACTACTCCCAGAGCCGCCACGATAAACCGTGCGCCATCCCTATCCATAGCAATCTCGTATATCATGAGCTGCTCTGCAAGCACCCCAACGACAAATCCCAAGACCCAGACACCCGGGGGATACAACGATATACTATCGCGTAGTATGCCAAATATACCTGCATAGAACACCGCTGGGCGCGCCGAAGAGGAGAGCATCTGGACAAAAAAGAATGCCGGGAAAAAAATTATCGCCGTACCATATACTACCCCCAAAAGCGGCGCGATGCTTAATTCCAAAAAAAATACTAACGCCAGCAAGAGAAACGGCTGTATAATACGCTGATGCGTCCTCATAGATTGCGTACTACAAATACCTGGCGGATATCACTGCTATTGATCGGGATTTTTGATTTGACTACCTGAAACAGACCCGCATCTAATTTTTCAATTTTATCTACAAATCCAAGCAAAAAATCCCGCGCGCCGCTACTAAATATCCCCTCTCCCTCTTGTATGGAAAAACTCGCCGGGACCTTTATGGCAAACACCCCCAACCCCTCGCCCTCCGCCACGGATACTAAGTCCGATCCGGGCAAATATACCTCTGTTTTTTCTTTGGCACTCGAGACGAGCTTCACGACAGCGCTCGTATCGCTGACCTCGGTTACCCGCCCCAACAAAATATCCCCTTGTGCGAGTACCGGCATACCTACTTCTATGCCGACGCGCGTGCCACCATCAATGGTAAACGCATCTCCCGTGCTCGCCGCAGATCGGGCGAGCACCCGTGCCTCGATCGCTTGTAACTCAAGCTTATCCAAACGGCCGAGCGCGGTGCGCAATTCACGGTTTTCACGCTCCATATATTCAAGTGAGGCCACACGCGCGCGCAGTCCGATATTCTCATCCCGAATACGGCGTGACTCTTCAGCGCTAAACGGCACGTGGAGCAGTAAGCTCATACCATCGGCCGCGAAACGTTCCACATAATCCGCCGAGATAAGAAACGGCCACGAGACCCAACGGACAATTGATTTTACCCCCCCTAAATATCCCCAGGAAGAAAGGGTGAGCACCAAGAGCACCGCACCGACAAGTAAGATGTATTTTAGAAAATTCTTTTTTCGCATACACGTTGCTTATCGCGGACTGATATCGGAGTCTCCCTCTAAAAGAACATTACGCAAACTATCCAAATCCTCAAGTATCACTCCAGTGCCGCGCACTACTGCCGTCAGCGGATCCTCCGAGACGCGCACCGGCATTTTGGTTTCTTTTTCGATCAGACGATCCAGTCCCCGCAAGAGTGAGCCACCCCCCACAAGCACAATGCCCCGATGCATAATATCAGATACGAGCTCCGGAGGCGTATCTTCAACCGTCTCTTTGACTGCTGTGACAATAGCTTTGACCGATCGTTGCAGAGCAAGACGGATATCCGAGACCGTCACTACCACCTCACGCGGAAGACCGGTGATCAAATCTCTCCCCCGAATCGTGGCTTCGGCATCCTCGCCGCCCTCCCATGCAGATCCGATAGCGATTTTTACATCCTCGGCAGTACGCTCACCGATCAAAATTTTAAACTCGTCGCGCGCAAAATTGATAATATCCTGATTGAGCCGATCACCGGCAATTTTAATATTGCGCGCAGAGACGATCCCCCCCAAGGAAATAACCGCGATATCCGTCGTACCACCACCAATGTCTACAATCATATTGCCCACCGGCTCCTGGACCGGCATACGAATACCAACCGCTGCTGCCATTGGCTCCTCTACAAGGTAGACTTCTCGGGCACCGGCATTGGTCGCCGCATCCCGCACTGCGCGGCGCTCCACCTCGGTAATAGCAGAGGGTATGCCGATGACTACGCGGGGGCGCGCAAACAGACGCCACATATCACGGTGCACTTTTTTGATAAAGTACTTCATCATCTCTTCGGTCACTTCAAAATCCGAGATGACACCCTCGACAAGCGGCCGAGAAGCAACAATATGTGCTGGAGTACGCCCTACCATGCGCTTTGCTTCGTTGCCCACCGCAACTACTTGATTCGTCTTTTGGTTGATAGCTACTACTGATGGCTCATTGATGACAATACCCGAACCCCGCACATACACCAAGGTATTTGCAGTCCCCAGATCAATACCAATATCGCGTGAAAATAAACTGAAAAATCTGCTGAACATGTAGATAGAGTTATGCCGTCTTGATCGCCACAATCACGTCTGCCGCCCGCACCAGCACCGCATCCGCCTCGGCGCGCTTCTTCATCTCCACGGACGCTGATTCAAGAGTACGCGCACTTACCACGAGACGTACCGGTATACCAATAAGATCTGCATCCGCCAGTTTTTCTCCGGCGGACTTTTCGGTCCGATCGTCATAGAGCGTGTCTATGCCGGCACTCGTGAGCATTTCATAGAGGCTGTCCGAAGCTTTTCGTATCTCTTCGTTATCTATGCCCAGCGACACGATGTGTACCTCAAACGGCGAGACCTCACGCGGCCAAATAATACCTTTGGCGTCGGAGAGTGCCTCCACAATGGTACCCATGAGGCGCCCCGGACCGATACCGTATGAGCCCATAATCACCGGTTTGGTCTCTCCCGTCTCATTTACATAGCTCAAGCCAAGCGGATCGGAAAAACGTGTGCCGAGTTTAAAGATATTACCTACCTCGATGGATTTTTCTTCCACCAGAGTATCTTTGTTGAGCCCGAGCTCAGCAATTACCTCATCAGTGAGTACCTCTTTATTGATTGCAATGCGTTTCTCCTTATCTACATATACAACATCCTCGCCTGCAGCACTTATAGCTTGGAACTCATGACTGTATTTACTAAACGCCCCACCCGAGGCAAATGTGCGATAGGTAATCTCCCCGATACCAGCGCGCGCAAATATCCGCTCGTATGCCTTGGCACACGCCTCATAAAACGCATCGAGATCTTCCTGTGTACGCGAAAATGAATAGAGATCTTTCATGATAAACTCTCGCCCGCGCATGAGACCGCTCTTGGCTCTCGCCTCATTACGAAACTTCGTCTGGATCTGATAGGCATATACCGGCAGATCGCGATAAGACTGGATATATTGGCGCATCATCGCCGTGATCGCCTCCTCATGCGTCCAGCCAAGACCGATATCGGTACCGGAAGCAAGTTTGGTTTTAAACCACACGTCTACCTTTGACTCATCCCAGCGATCTGATTTTTCCCAAGACTCCTTGTCTTGCAAAGTAGTGAGCAGAAGCTCTTGGCCGCCGATTGCGTTCATCTCCTCGCGGATAATGGTCTCAAGATTACCGAGTACGCGCAAACCGAGCGGCAGATAGGAATAGACCCCCGCCATCTCTTTGTTGATAAAACCCGCCCGGATGAGAAGCTGGGCGTTTTTGGCTACCTCGTCAGCGGGAGCCTCTTTTCTCGTTTTGGTAAATAGTTGCGATTGCTTCATACAGAGGCAGTATAAAAGAAAAACCGGGAAGAATCAAAGATTCTGCCCGATGGGTATAAGACGCACTTGAAAGCCTTGGTATCAACGTTAGCCGTCAATACCAACGAACTTCACATCCCGAAAGAGCTCTGGTCTTAAATGAGAAAACCGTTCTTGGCGGGGTGGCTTTTCATCCACAAGCCGCAAAGAGTGCCAACCAGATAGTCCGCAGGGAAACGGCACTTTCACACCGTGAAGGATGATGGTCTCGATAGTAGTGCCTACTGCCATCACGATAAAGTTACGATGCACGCCGTCCAAGAGACGCAAACAAGCATCGTCACCCTGCTCTACAATAGGAGGTATATAATGCGCTATCACCAACTCATTGGTAGCAGTCCTCCCCAGTACGATAAGTGCATTACACTTTGCAACCCCGCGAGTAACACAGTATCCGTGGAAAATATCAGAAAATCCTTCGAGTAAAGACTGATACTTTCTTCGCTCGATGAATGTCTGCCCAACTACCAAGCTTGCCGGATCCATGCGTGCTAGTTTTATATCGCAGTTTTTATAGGGATGCTCGCCTGTATCTCCCTCCAAACGCGTACCTACCAAAAGACGCCGCAAATAATCAAGCGGCATTACCTGAACACTCTCAACCTTCACCATGTCTCTAAGCGAGACTACCTTTTCGGCATGATCCCACACATGCGCCAATTGTTTTCGGCTGATGCCTATCCGCTCCTCAAATACCTCCATGTCTATATGCAAAAACATGGCACTCCCTTTCATTTTTAAGCTACGAATATTACAACAAGTATACCAGGCAACCATCTGTCTAGAAGTGGACAAAAACCTCTTGCGAGGCAATACAATATAACCGACTATACCCATATGGACATTGGATTTGATCTCGACAATACCATCATTGATCACGATTGGAATGTAGAACGGCTCGCGCGGACATTAGGACGTGTTCCACCAGGACAAGCGATGACCCGAGAGTTTTTGCGCTCCTGGTTGAGCAAAGAGGCCTACCAGACACTCAAACAGAGCATCTACAAAGCGATGACCTTGGAGGCGCGCGTTATGGACGGCTCCCGAGAAATAATCTCTCGCATCATAGACGCAGGCACAGAAGTATATATCATTTCTCGGCGCCCGCCGGAGTTTCAGTCATTTGCCATTGATTGGCTACGCGAAAATATGCCGTTTATCCCCGAGCGTCAAATCATATTTACCGCAAATGACCAGGAAAAGGGTCTTCATTGCACGAAACTCGGTCTCCGATTTTTCCTGGATGACACACACGAGGTATTGGCACATATACAGCCGCCCACCGCACCAATACTTTTTGATCGCATGGGCGAACAAAAAAACTCTCCATTCCAGAGAGTCACAACCTGGCAGGAGTTTTACACGCTCATCGAGCCGCATCTCCCAACTCCTCAAGAAAAATCAAGATAAACGTCTCTTGTACGCAAGCAAGCACTCGCGGATTCGTTCTCGAGCATCCGGTAGTATGACTCCTGCTTCTTTCAGCTTGGTAGTATTGAGCACACAATTAGACCGACCGGCTTTAGCAAGACCCAAGTCATAGAGCTCCTCCGTGCCAACGAGCTCATAGACATGCGCCGGATCTACAATCTCGCGATACATGACCAATATTTCTTCGTGCCGTACGGGGCCGGGGTTAGCAACATTATATATACCGGTGGCACCCTGTTCAATAAGCGTTTTGGTCGCGGTGAGCAAATCATCAACTACTGTAATTGAATTCTCCACATTAATGACTTTTGCATACCCTGCCAGTTTCGTGATGAGGTTGCGCTGGTTTTGCTCTTTGTCTACCGGCATCCGCAAACGCAGTATTAGCACCGGGAATTTTTGGAGCACCTCATCCGCGTACGCCTTGGTCCAGGAATAAAAACTCACGGGATTCGGCGCGTCCGACTCCATGAATCCTCCGGTGTGCGGTGAAGCACCCGTAAAGATACAACCGCTAGAGAGATGTACCAAGCGTATACCCCGTGGCTCACACGCTCCCAAAAGTACGAGTGGCCCCACGATATTTGACTGTATCGTCTCTTGTTTGTGATCCTCGCACCAATCAATATTTGGCTTGCCGGTTTTGCCAGCAGCATTGACCACCACATCCGGATGCACCCGATCCAACAAAGCGACTACAGCTGGCTTGTCGGTAATATCGATTGGACTCAACTCGGCGTGCAGATATTCCGCAAGCTTATGCCCCAGCCATCCGGGACCAAAGATAAGAATTTTTGGCTGTCGCGATAACCGCACAGTGTCCATGGTTAATGCCTAGTCTTTATCTATAGTTTGGCAACTGATTGGAGCGTACCCATGCGCTTATACAGCTACCGGAATACGAAGACTCATAGAACTATGTGAGACAATTTTGGGGGGCTGCCATTGTTTGCGCTCACGTTCCCACCCGAGACTCTTGAGCACCTCTTCGGTCGTGCCCATCTCCTCCAGCCCCTCGAGAAATAGCAAGACGCCCTCTGCAAAACGCTTTCTCGCCTCGGTTTCCGATCTGCCTGAAGTGACAAAATCAAGCGCGGGCGAATAAGCAACATAGCGCTTGCCTTGCTTGGTTATAGAAACAGAAAGCTTAATTTGTGAGGGCTTGGAAATTACCATATCGCATACTATAGCAAATTAATCTACAAAAGTAGAAATCTTATAGAGGTATTAGAGTAGAGACCGGAGAAGTTTTTAAGCCAATCTACAAAAGTAGAAATCTTATAGAGGTATTAGAGCTATGATGCCCCATCACAAATAATCCATCTACAAAAGTAGAAATCTTATAGAGGTATTAGAGGCTATGGCTACGCTCACAAAGTTGTGATCTACAAAAGTAGAAATCTTATAGAGGTATTAGAGTGTGTGTGGAGAGATATTACTGATGAAATCTACAAAAGTAGAAATCTTATAGAGGTATTAGAGGGAGGTCGGCGGGTGGCAGGAGGTCGGATCTACAAAAGTAGAAATCTTATAGAGGTATTAGAGAGCGGGAATGGCTTTGTTGAGCGCTAAAGATGCAAAGAGGCAAAAAATTGCACTCCGACTTTTTAGCTCAACAAAGCCATTTTTTACCATCGGCTTAAAATTAAGACCGAGGTTTCCCGCATATCTCGTAATATACATATTAAACCAAATACCTTCACTGGATTTCCACCTTTCACGAGTTTTTAAGGCACTTGCCAGTAGCTCTACTCAAACACCACAACATCCTTCTCTTCATTGGCGGCATACCCATATCGGGCAATCTTTTTCTTGTCCCCTTCGCATATCTGAAATATCAGAACACTGTCAGAACCTTTGAAGCGGGGCTTATAGGACAATTCTACCTCACTTTTGATATTTTGCAAGATGCGCGGGCTATTGCGTATTTCATAGACGGAGTACTGGATACTTCTCCCATACTGCTTGATGAACTTAGAAAACCTTGCCCGTACACGATCATCACTAAAATCGTATGATAAAATAAGCATAATTATTGTGCTATTTTGCTATCCATACTGAAGTGCGGCATCTCATTTTTTGTGTCCATAATATGCCGGTAAAATCCGTGTACAAACGCAAATATCTCTTCTTTGTGATCCATAATCATCTCGGTAAAAATAAGTGAGTATTTCTGGTTTTTATCAAATGGCAGTACCACCTTTCCATCCACCACTGAAAAATCTTTCTCGTTTACCTGTTTTAAGTTGTACGCCTTGAGAAGCTGTTTATCCACGAGACACCGAAACGGCTCCACAATATCACAGGTCAGTGATTTCCTTTGAAAAAATAGCTTATGATACACTCCCTTATAGGTATCGAACCCATGCAATCGAAGCAATGCATCCACAAAGTTAAATAAAAACGTATACCCCATATCAAGAAGAAAATTTGGCACATCAGGCTTTACCCGCGGCATGCGCCTCCGCCAGTCTATCTCTGAAAAATACTCTCCAAAAAATTTTCGCGAAAGCTCCCCCTCTACACCAAGAAGCTCTTGATTGTCCTGTAAAATTTTTATTCGCTCATCCACACCATCAGCAAATCCAATGCCCTTACCACGCTCGTGTAAAAGAAATTTCTGATTTATGGCTTTATTTAATACTATTGCTTTGGACATGGTAAACTCTTGTTCGGGCGAAAGACCATATTGCTTCATACGCAAAAGATAGTTGCCGTCAGCCTTTGCCACCAGTGATCCATATACATCAAAATTGTTTTTGAGGAAGAAGAGTGAGACGCCATACTCTGCGGCACTCGACATGACGCGCGTGGTGATAGAGATATCCCCTACTACAAACACCGCAAACACACGGTGGCACGAGATACGATTGACCACCGTGCCATCTTTAGAAAAAACGATGTTTTGGTTTTGGAAACTCAACCGCGCTCGCGCGCCCCACTCCGCGCGGACTATGAGCATTTGCTTTTCTTTAAAATCAGGAAGAGAGATCATACGTATCAGTTACCACGCTAAAAACCCATAAATAGAATCACCGCATTTATGGCACCGGTGCCCAATATATTTTTTAATATCAAAATTTTTGATGGATTCTACCATCGCGCCAAATCGTTTCTCATCGCGCTCCTCCGGCAAAGGCACTGGATAACGTTTATTGTCTTTGAGGCTATGAAAATATAATTTTTCTACCTCATATCCCATCTCACGTAGGCAAAAATATTGTGCGTAGAGCTGGTAGACATATCCGTGCCGGATAGTTTTAATTTTGGTTTTACGCTCCACAAGAGTTTTCTTTTTAGCGTCATAGGTATCGATCTTACCCATGAGGCCATATTTTTCGCTATAGACTGATGTGCCCTGCATGATATGCTTGGAGGTAGAATATCTCCCCTCGTCAATGGTCGCATGGTTGAGCTTCCCCTCGATCTGTGGTGTGTCGTGATACAAAGACGTATTAAAACTCTCGTATACACTATGTAGGTACACAGAAAGCGGGCAAAAACAAAAATCATTGATTTTGGATATCTGGATGTAGGACTCCATAAGAAAAAATAACCCTGTAAGGGTCATTTTTAATTAGCACATCATGGACAATCTGTCAATTATATGGTTTGGTTTATATCTCCCAAATTGGCGTCTCTTTATTATTGGGCAGTCTGTTTCTTTGCCAAATCTTTTTTGTGATCGCTTATCCACTTCTCCCACCTTTCTTTTCCTGCCAACCACGCGTCCCACTCCTCATCGGAAATAAAGAGCCTATATCCTCGTTTAATATGCTCATTCAGCACAATCCCCTTTCTCGCAATATTGTATGCACCATTTGCATCACCCGAATTTGGCTGATATTTGATTGTTTTTCGTGAATCAAAATGGTTGCCATTCTCATCTCGAACCGGTGAAAGAATGAAATCATCGTCTTCTTTCGCAGTTCCAGTATTGCGAATTTGTTGGATAAGATCAATTGTAAAACGTAGCGACTCCCAAGCGGTATGCGCAGAATCTATCTTTTTAAGTTCAACCCCCTCGTCTACGATCTGGGAGTGTATAGAGTTACTTCTATTGAAATTTTCAAAAATCCCATTCAACATTTCTGTGACATCTTTTCTTATGGGATCCCAGCTATTTCTAGTTTCACCTTTTTCCCTATGATAACGATCTAAGCTTTTTCCATTCTTTCCTGAATATAGCTTCCACTGTTTGTGGGTATTTTTGTCTTCATATGTAAAAACATAATCCTTTCCATCAAAAGATATATCAGAAAATCCATCTCGTATTTGTGACCTTATATATTCTTCCGATCCTTTTTTAAGATAGATACTCTTCCTCCATCCGGTTATCGGATCAGTCTGCGAGGTGTAATCTGCTTTAACGTACAACATTACCCCCAACTGTTTCCTATTTTCTATATCCCCATAGTTTGCAACGGGCGGGGTTAGTTGTAAGGCATTTGTCACTGACCCTATTTCTCCGAATTTTGCCTTTTTATCAACAAGAAAATTAAGTTTCTTCGCCAAAGCTAGCTCAAGCTTCTGGTACACAGATTTTTCTATTTTTTGACGACCTCTTTTAAATCCCGTATCAAGACTTTCAAGTACAATAAAAGCATTATTTGCAAGAGCTAAATCTGCTATTGTTCTTACAACTTGAGAAATATAACCATCCTTTAAATCTTTAATCGTTCCAATCGTCTGCCAATTTTTTCGGGCATAGTCTCTATCACCTGCCCGAGCATCCAAAAGCTCATTGTAATCCTTGCACTCCACCATCTCGATTTGTTCCTTGCCATCTTTGCCAAGAGTTCTTTTTTTAGCTCTTACCATCCGAGAGTTCCCATCCTTGTCTAAAAACGGAATATTTAGTGTCCCATGATCTTTAATCCTCCCATTCTGATCAACCAAAGAATAATACGCAAGATGCTTCTCCCCTCGATCTATCCCAAGGAAATGAACGTCCCCATACCGAGACAAGATATCATTTACTAAATCATTAATACGAGTATTTTTTGAGGAAAAATTCAAAGTAATAGGCACGTGAAAAAGAAACTTTTCCTTAGAAAAACGAGGGTTCTTAATTATCTTTTTACCTTTTCTATCCTCATTTCTTTCTAACTTTTCTGGTAATAGCGCCTTACGGTAAAATATCTCCGCTCCTCCATTAAGTTTTGGACGATTTTCTACACTTTCAAAAACTGCCCTCCAATAGATAGTATGAAGATTATCTCTATGGTTTTCTTTTTTACCTTGATTGGAATCTTGGTTTTTTATCTCAAAAAGATATATTGAACCATCTTCAACCAAAGAGTCTACAATCGATTTGTTAATATCAACAACATCTAGCTTATAGCCCTGCTTTTCGACATCATTATAGAACTGGCTAATATCCTGATACTTAGAGGTTTCCTGAAAAGAAAAATTGAAACAGCCCCAATCCTTATATCTTTCAAGTGCCATCTTGTAAAAATCAATCATTTTGTATAATTTTTGGATAGAGAAAGAAACCTCATTTTTCTTAAAACTTCCTTCGTCGTATATATCCAAAATCTCTTGCGTTGCCCCATACTTGAACCGATCTGATTTGGGCATTAGACATTTAGGCAACATCTTATTTGGTCCTGGTAAAAGCTTATACTCAATTTTTTTCCAATTTTTATTACCAGAAACCGTATAGAGTCGATTATGATTATTTTTTTCGAAAATTTTATTAAAGCCTTTTCTATCTTTCTTTCTCGCGATGATAGCCAAAAATTTTTCTCCTTCAGGATTTTGGAAAATCACACAATAATTGTCTGGCTCCTTACTAACATCCCAACCACTTGCTAAGGTACTGTTCTCAAAATTCAACTTCAGTTTATTTTCTTTCAGATCGTCTTGCGGCTTTTTTGTAAGATAGTTACGAAGTGCATCGTACCAGCCAAACCAATCAGCATCGTCAGATTGTAAAAACACCTCAAGAGCCTGGGAAATAGTAGAATCAAGAGCAGTACCCTTAACCTTACTCTCCTTGACCAAAAAATATTTCAACATCTGTGTGATAGACAAAGCATGATCCATCCAAGACTTTATCACTTCTTTACTTGTCGCATTTTTGTACTCTTTTAAGGCTAGAACTTCTGGGGCTCGATCGAGAAAAGCCTTTGCATGCTGCTCGATACCCAAGAAAATCAGATTTAATAACGCTTCTGATGGGATGCTGGCATTTAAAATAATGTCTTTTCTTGCTTTATTTTTATCTTCTCCTTGGGCACCTTTTTGCGCTTCTGTGAGATTTTGCTTAAATAATACCCCCTCGTCTTTCCAATTTTCTACCACATCTAAAACACTGAAAAATCCTTCGAGCTCAACAGCTTCAGGGATCATTATTTCTTCTTCGCTATCCTTGCCTGCCTTTTTAAAAACCTTTGCTTCTTTTAATCTTTCTTTGAGTGTATGCCAATTTGTAAAATACTTACTGGAGATTGTATTTAAGGCAGTTTTTGACCAATAAACCCCGAGATAATTTTCTCTATTTTTTAGATATTCCAAAAATTCCGGAAGGGTATTTATCATTCCATCATCGCTCTTCCCCTTAAAATATTTTTTTCCTGCCTTATTCGCAAGGTTTAAAACTTCTTCGAGAGACCTGATTTCCGTATTATTTTCTTGCTTTTTGCACTCATCTGCTTGGTCATAATTTATGGCAAAAAATAAAGACCTTTTCTCTCCACAGCCAATTTGCTTGTAGAGAGTCTTTAGAAGAGGCAATTTTTTGAATCCATTTTCTTCTTTTTTCGCTTGATTATAAAGATTTATGAGGAAATTAGCATTTCCTATTTGATCATTATATTTCTCTACCCCCCTTTGCGACATACAGGAATTAAAGTATTCTATCTTGAAAATATTTTCCTCAATCGGAATAAGTTCTTTTCCTTCCTTGTCTACCAAAGTCCTACCTAATTTTTGCAGAATACTATAAGCATTTTTATAATCTCTTGATCGCCCATCGAAGGCCAAAATATTATCACAAAACTTAGGCAAGTTTTCATGTATGACCCTGGTAGCAACAGATGTTGCGGTCTCTTTCTTAGTTTCATAATAGTTTTCTCGATTTTGGTTAAACCCGCCAAAATAAGTAAAGAATCCCTCAAAAGCAGCCAATGATTTTTCAATTTCTCTCTCTGGTGTAATTTCTACAAATTCATCAATATTTTTTTTGATATATTCTAAAATACCATGTTCAGTAAGAATTTTATGGCCATTTTCACTCAAAATAAATTTTCCCTTCTCATTCTTCCCTGCCTTTATCCTCAAACTCTCCGCCGTCTCATCATAAGCTTTCAAAAACTCATCGCGTAATGATTTTTCAACACCTACAAAATCCTTTTCTGACAAATCTTTCCGACGTTTATATTTTTCAAAGTATTCCGTAAAATCTATTTTTCGAGCAACATCTGACTCTAGGCTTTCAGTAATAAATTTCTCATGCAAAAAATCAAAAATAGGCTTAAGGGACTGATATGCATCTTCAATTTTTTGGTCTGCAAGAAATGTCTGCAAATTTTTATCATATCCCAAATGCTGTCGCATATTTTCCAGCGTTTTCCCAACAGGCCTTAACTCAAATTTCAATGTTTTTGAAAGGGAATACTTTCCCGTAAATTCATCGAAAATTGATTTTTCTTTTTTTTCATTCGCCATAGATTTTAATTACTTTGATAAAACGAGCAGATTTACTGCCCTCTCCCCCGCCGCCTAATGACTTCGGCGAGGGAGGAGAAAGCGGCATTTTACCCCCCCCCCAAAGACCAAAAAAGGACGACGGTTGTCGCCCAACAGATAATGCTTACCAAACGGTTAAGCGCTATTGGAACCGCCGCCCTTTTTTGGTCTCAAAATAGGCGACGATGTATTTTTTAGATGAAGCTGGGCGACACTTTTAGGATTACACAAAAAGCTACTCTGTGCAATACCTCATTATCAACACTAAAAAATACGCGCGATATCGCGATACGTGATGACAAGCATGAGACCTATGAGAAATACAAAACCTACCAGATGCACCATCTGGCTTACTTGGGCGTTTACCGGAGAACCTTTGAGCTTCTCGATAATCAAAAACAAAATCCTGCCGCCATCAAGTGCAGGAAATGGCAGGACGTTGAGCACGGCAAGATTGATTGAAAGGAGCGCCACAATCTGCAGAAGATAGATAAGCCCAAGTCGAGATGCCTCACCCGTGATCTTCGCGATACCCACCGGGCCGGAGACCTGATCCAACACGGCTCTGTCCCAGACAAATAAACCGCCAAAAAACTGGGCGAGCCCTTTGACGGTCGCGACCGTCACGAGATACGTGGTTTTCAGACCATCCCACGGCGCACGATACCAGGGGCTTCGTACCACACCAATCTCCGGCTCCATCGCAATACCCACGGCACCCTCACCTGCAGGCGGGTTGATACGGGGGAATACTCCTTTGAGTATATACTCATCCCCGCGCAAAATCTTAAACGTAATATCGCGTCCTTTGTGCGCCTCAATAATAGTCTGTACCTCCTCGGGGGTTTTGATCACCTCTTCACCCTCTGCGGTAAGCACTGAAAATATCTTGTCTCCCACCTGGAGCCCCGAGCGATCAGCCGGAGACCCCGCTACTACCTCGGCGATCTTTACCCCAACCACATCGGGCATTCCGATACCTTGCATAAGGGTAAACAATCCATAGGCAAGAAACATATTCATGAGCACCCCCGCAAATATAATCCAAAAACGATCCCGCGCGCTCCGTGCGGCAAAACTCCGCGGGTCGTGAGACGCCTCGGTCGCATCCTCGCCATAGATCCGCACAAACCCGCCAAACGGCAGGGCGTTGAAGGTATAAGTCGTCTCACCAAACTGCTTGCCAAAGAGTCTAGGCGGGAATCCAAAGCCAAACTCATCTACTCGCACCCCCCGGACTTTGGCAAATATAAAATGGCCAAACTCATGCGAGAGTATGAGCACCAGAAGCACTATAAAAAATATGAAAATCGTAAGTATCATATCTCTTCTATTTCAGTTTCCTTTTTCTTACGCGCCTCATCCAGAGCGGCATTGAACACATCCATTTCTTTTTGGAGCTCGGCCTTGCCGCGAAATTTCTCATCTTCGTTTATCGTATGTTCTTTTTCCAGACGCTCCAGGGTTTTGAGCGCCTCCTCACGCTCCCGCCGGGATCGAACTCGCGCATCTTCTGCTTTTTCATTTAAAATTTTGACGAGCCCCTTGCGGCGTTCCTCGGTAAGCTGGGGAAGTGCGATGCGAATCACATCCTGATCGGCAATCGGCTGGAGACTTAAGCTTGAGTTTTCGATGGCTTTGGCAATACCCTCGAGCACCGACTTGTCCCACGGCTGGATGACAATAGTGCGCGCGTCCGGCGTAGATATCGAGGCGACATGTTTAAGCGGCATCTTGGATCCATAAGACTCCACCTCCAAATCTTCCACCAAGGCAGGCGTAGCGCGGCCAGTGCGTAGGCTGGAGACCTCCTCGCGAAACCAGGCGACAATCCCCACAAATGATTTTTTCGCTTCTTTTATAACGTCCTGCATAGGTGATTTACTATATCTTATTTATCAAATCCGATAAAGATCTCGCGCGGGTTTGTGGGATTTATCGTAATCGTGGTGATTTTTCTCTTCGTACCGAAATCTTTACCCGACCAAGACTCACCGCCATCAATGGAACGATAAAACTGTCCGCTCGCCGAGATATAGAGCTCTCTCGCGTTTTTGGGGTTTACTGCTATTGCCACTACAGGAAGTGCGGCGGGGGGTACCGGCAGCTTAATCGCCGTCCAGGTAGTGCCGTCATCCCGCGAGCGCAGCAGTCCGTATTTGGAAGTCAGATAGAGACTCCCTGAAGCAGTATCAAAATAGATCTGTTCAGGATTGCGCGCACCGCTAAACTTGCGGAGCTCCGTATCCAAGCTCTTCCAGTCCTTGCCGCCATTAACTGTACGAAACACACCACCACCACCACCTTTGCCCATCGTTACCCAGAACACCCCGGGTTTTTGCGGGTGCATAAGAATGTGTGTAGGCGTACGGCTGGTAAAACGATAGAGCGGCTTCCAAGACTCGCCACCATCAAGAGACTCGAGAAATGATCCGTCTTGTACCACGATAAATACATGATCCGTATCTGCGGGATCTACTGCAACCCCCGAAACCGCGGTCTTGGTGGTCGGGGTAAAATACAGTTCACGAAACTCCGATCCGGCAAGTTCGAGCACATGGCCCTTGCTTGCATATGAGGCCGCTACATAGGCATGTTTGGTGACATTACTCAATACCGCAACATCATCTATGCGCGCATCCACCGGTAGTACCGCGGCATTATCCGTGATTTCTGCAAATGATTTTCCCTCATCCACGCCTTTCCACAGGGCTTTGGCCATAGTGCCCACAAAAAGCTCGGATGCGGTTTTACCAAATCGAATACTCATCGGCGCAATGCCCTTGGTACCACTCACCCCCCGCCAAGTCACTCCTTTATCCTTGGAGACAAAAATACTAGCATCCGGATCCTGTAGCTCCTCGCCCGTACCCGATGGAGTACCCGGCGTCGAGGCGCTCGGCGCGTCCGTACTCGGTTTGTTAAAAAAAGAAAACGCCGCCAAAAACGCGGCGGCAACCGCAAGGATAACGATCAGAAATATAATAATCTTTTTGAAAGACTGCATGGGCTTTATTATCTCATAGAAATCATCGCCGACTCAAATGCAAGGCGCATATTTGCGTAAAGGCGCGGAAGTTCGGTCTCAAGCGCGAGAAGCCTACGCACTATCTCTCCTTGCCAGCAGGTATGAGCCAACGCCACCTCTCCGGCCATTGGATCAGTCAGAGCCCGCAATTTTTTATCAAAATCATACGATGCAGTACCCAGCATCTCCGCCAAGAGGTGTGCATACTCATCGCGCTCTTCGCAAGCGGCAACCGCGCGCAGACGCTCTACCAAATGCCCAGGCGCGCACAACATCTCCATCTCGTCGGATATTTTTTGTATGTCTTTTATTTCGGCCTCGGAGAGTCCCGTGTAGGTGATCGCGCGACCAGGCAGTCCATGCGCGAGATTCGCCGCAAGCGAGGACTTGCGCGCGCTCACGCCCCGCTCCACAAGACCCGAGACGAGACGTGCGGTAGATACCGGCCAAAACTTCACCTCCCAGACACGAGAGCGAATAGTGGGCAGTATGCGGGAGGGATCGCGCGTCACCAGTACGAATATTGTATTTCCTAGTGGTTCCTCCAGAATCTTTAAAATCGAGTTGGCCGCCTCCCGTGTCATATAAGCGGCGTCATCAATCAAAAAACACTTGTACCCGCCGGCAAATGATGTCTGCATCACTCGGTCTTTGAGCGCGCGTATCTCCTCTATACCAATGGACTCACGTTCTTTTTTACTTGACGTAGATAACGTATCTTTTGTCTCTTGTGACAAAACGGCAAATATATCGGCACCCGCGCCTGACGCAAACGACACACATGAGGGGCACGAGCCGCAAGAGGCGAGCATCCCACCGGGTCTACGCGCACAGGCAACACTCTGCATAAACGCTTGCGCCACCACAGCTTTACCGACATGCGCGGCACCGGAAAAAAGATAGGCGTGTGAAAGCATCCCACGCTCGATATGTGTGCTCAAAAGCTTTTGCTGTCGCTCGTGGCCGATAATCATACCCACATCATACCAAACAAAAACAGCCCCTGCGAACAACGGCTATTTTAAACCCCATATCTTCGTTTTTATTATCTAGCACCCTTCTACCGTTTTGCCACGATACTCCGCTTGTATACGTCCAGATGCTCTAAAGCCACGCCGGTGCCTTTGGCTACACACAAAAGGGCATCCTCCGCTATATATGCGGGTACACCCGTAGAACGAAATATTAGCTCGTCGATATTGCGCAGGAGCGATCCCCCGCCCGTCATCACAATACCCTTATCAATAATATCAGCCGCAAGCTCCGGCGGGGTCTCCTGCAAGACCGATTTGACCGCACGCACCATCTCCTGGAGTTTATCCGAGACCGCCTCAACCACTTCATTGGTAGTAACCTCGGCAGTACGCGGCAGGCCCGTGAGAAAATCGCGTCCTTTGATCTCATAGGTCATCTCCTCCTCCACCGGGATAGCAGACCCGATAGCAATTTTAATCTCCTCCGCAGTACGATCCCCGATCGCGAGATTGAGATGTTTTTTGATATAGTCGGCGATTGATTGGTCGATCTTGTTGCCAGCGACTTTGACCGAAGTAGAGGCTACAATACCGCCAAGCGATATGACCGCGACATCCGTGGTCCCCCCGCCGATGTCTATGACCATGTGTCCTGCCGGCTCATAAATCGGGATACCGGCGCCAATAGCTGCAAGTATCGGCTCCTTTACCACGTAGGCCGCACGTGCACCCGCTTTGATAGCCGCCTCCACCACGGATCTACGCTCGGTTGAGGTAACCCCCGCGGGTACCGAGATCATGACCTCTGGTTTGAAAAATTGAAACCGCCCCATGGCTTTGCTGATAAAATACCGGAGCATCGCCTCGGTGATACGATAGTCCGCAATCACCCCGTCACGCATCGGACGGTACGCCACAATATTTTCCGGCGTGCGTCCTACCATGACTTTGGCATCATTACCCACTGCAAGTACTCTGTTTTCCATAGTAGAGACCGCCACCACTGATGGTTCATTTAAGACCACGCCGCGTTCCGGCACAAACACAAGGGTATTTGCCGTGCCCAAATCAATGCCAAGTTTTTTTATGAACCAGCTCGCCATATCCAGAAGTGTACTACCTTTGTATGCTCGTCGCTACTTGACGGTTAGGCACGAATGATGTCGGCACCCAATCCTCTCAGACGCATATCTATCTCCTCATACCCGCGATCAATGTGATCAATCCCCGTAATACGCGACTCGCCGCTTGCAATCAATGCCGCAATAATATGCGCCATGCCTGCCCGCAGATCAGTCACCACCAACTCTGCCGCATGGAGTGACGCTGGCCCGACAATATGCGCCGTATGAAAATATTCACCATGAAAACGGCAAGGTTTGGCCGGACACGTTTTGTCTACCTCTATGCGCGCACCCATCCGCACCAAATCTTTCGTATATCCAAACCGATCGTCATATACCGTCTCATGGATACTTGATTTCCCCTCTGCCTGGGTGAGCAAGACACACATCGGCTGTTGCCAGTCGGTCATAAATCCCGGATGCGGTCCCGTCTCTATGTCGATCGCCTTATATGGCCGCCGACCGCTAAACCGTATACCCTGCTCCTCCTCATCAATCTTGCCGCCAACCCGCTGGAGAGCATTGATACATGAGCCAAGATATGAGGCCTCTATCCGCGGGATAAAAATAGATCCCTCGGTGGCGAGTGCGGCAACCGCAAACGACATAATCTCATTGCGATCCGGCATAACTCGTATGGTAGTGCCGTGAAGCTTACTCACCCCATGGATCTCCACCGTACGTGTTACTTGATTGAAGGCAATATCGGCCCCCATACCAACGAGCATGTCCACGAGATTCGTAATCTCCGGCTCGATGGCGGCATTTTCAATGATCGTAGTACCATGCGCCAGAGTAGCGGCAAGTAGTACATTCTCTGTGGCCCCCACCGAAGGAAATGGAAATATGACATGCTCGCCATGCAATTCTTTGGCCTCGGCATAATAGGAGTTCTCGCGGCGCTCAATACGTGCGCCCATTTTTTGTAACGCCTCTATATGCAGATTAACCGGTCGGTGACCGATCGGACAGCCGCCGAGTACCGGCACCTCCGCGATACCTTTGCGATGTAAAAGTGGCCCGAGCGCCAAAATAGGAATGCGGTTTTTACGCGAGAGCTCCGGGACAAGCGGGGTCTTGACTTCGCGCGTCGTGATATGGCATATCCGATCTGGAGAGATGTCTACCGTCGAGCCGATTTTTTCACAGAGCTCCTTGGTGACATCCAAATCGGATATAAATGGGACATTTTCTATCACTGATGGCTCATCTGAAAGAAGCGAGGCGATCATCAGCTTGGTCGCCGCATTTTTGGAGCCACGAACTTCTACCGTGCCGGATAATTTCCGGCCGCCTTGTATGATGAGATTAGAATCCATTGGTTTTATTGTAGAGGCTTTCCTGCTAAAATCAATGGTGCATAGCAGTCTTGCCAATACGGCACATACATCGTATAACATATCCGCATGACTATCCGCACCCGGCGCGTACTCGTCGGCGCAAGTTACATCATATTTATCGCCGCGCTCGGCCCGATACTCCTCTACACCTTTGGCTATCGGCTCTCTCCCGAATCCTGGACCCTACAAAAAACAGGCGGTTTTTTCGTCTCCACCTCTCCACTTAATTCCCGCATATCCCTAGATGGTAAATTCAAAAAAGAGACCTCATTTATATCGCGTGGAGCATTTATCCAAAACCTGCGGCCAAAATCATACACCATCTTAGTAGAAAAAGATGGCTTCTGGCCTTGGACCAAAACCCTGCCAACGCGCCCGAGCGCGGTTACCGAGGCGCGAGCAGTACTTGTGCCACGAGATCCGCACGGCGAGATCGTACTACGCGGACCATTTGAAAATATGCTGACATCTCCCCAAGGCAGATTTTTCCTATTTACCGAAAAGAAAAATGACCAGTCGTACGGCTTGAGTTTCTACAACTTGCGAAGCGGTATGTTGCTCACCCCCGCATCTCTACAGGCAAAAAACCTCCTCGAACACATAAACGCCATACCCGGACACATCTCCTGGGCAAGCGACGAGACGAGCGCAATAGTCGAAACCAAAAACGACTGGATCGAGATCACCTTCAACCCCGAGGGCACCGTAGCGGCAAAGTCACTCTATGCTACAGGTGACTTACGCAGACTATTCAAACAAAAACCACGCCTCGTGACCATGCATCCCGATGATCCCCAGCGCATATTCATACTTGATGGCGAACGGCTCTTTATTTGGCATGGCGGGCAAGCGCCAAAAGTCCCGGTACTCGAGACTATTGCAGGACTCATCGCCGAAGAGAATAATCTCGTCATGCTGGATAGTCAGAGCGGCCTTCTCTACCGAACAGATCTTGATGGCAGAGCACCACAGGCACTAAGCCAAGAAAAAATAGAACACCGAGGACTCGCGCATATTATCAGTCGACTAGATGGGTATGCGGTCTGGAGTGACGCCGGTCTCTCCATGCTCGATACCAATGCATCGCATGTGCAAAAAATCAGCGATGAAGAGCTCACGCGTGCCCCGCTCTCGAGCGACACAAATATCATCTGGTGGTCCAATGGATCGCTTTGGATCCAATGGCTTGCGAGCGACGAGAAGCTCCCCTACTACCAGACCGAACGACACGAGAAACTGCTCCAGACCGAACGCCCTATATCACAGGTGTTCCTTTACCCAACTGAAGGGTATCTGGTAGTAGCCGCCGGAGAAACAGTATTTGTCACCGAGCTTGACGGTAGAAATATACGAAACACTGTCAATCTCTACAAAGGCAAACGCCCGCAGATATTTGTACCCGGAGACGAAAAAGTTGTCTATATTCTCGACGACAATATTTTACTCAAGATCTCCCTGGATACGCCATTTACGCCAAAAACCGACTAGCGCGTCTTGTGGCGTTTTTTGGTTTTGGATAGGAGATCGCGCGCAATCTGCCAGACATCTCCCGCACCCATCATTACCACCACCAGCTCCTCTTTTGGTTTGAGACCGAGACGCGTACGCAAATAGTGCAGGGCGCATGTCGCCGACTCCATGTATGCCACGTGCGCATGGTGTTTTTTTGTCTCACGCGTGAGATGCTCTGCTAGGTTCGGTGGGAAGTCAGCAATTGACTCGCGCGCAGATGCATAGATAGGCAAAAACAACACCTCATCCGCATCAGTAAATGCTTTAGCAAATTCTTTCTGTAGAGCCTGCGTACGGGAAAACGTGTGTGGCTGGAAGACCGCAATAACATGGCGCTTGGGGTAGCGCCGGCGAATCATAGAGAGACTCGCCCGGATCTCGGTCGGATGATGTGCATAGTCATCAAACACCACCACTCTATCCTTTGGGTCCGTGTAGAGCTCGAGACGCCGTGCCGTACCCCGATACCCGGTAAGTGCCACGCGTGCTTTTTTCATATTGAGCTTAAGGTACCGCACAAGCGCAAGTGCCGCCTCGCCGTTGAGCTCCATGTATCGCCCGGCGATATTTCCCTCTAGGCCGTAGTAGATTACTTGGCATGGGGCTTGCTTGAGAAACTCTTTGAGATGCCGCTCGGCGATGATTACGCCGTCCTTGGGCATGCGCCGCACGAGCTCCCGAAACGCCTCGCCGTACGCACGAGGGTTTTTAAAAAAATCTGGATGATCGTATTCGATATTGGTGACCACGAGCACCTTGGGCTTGAGCAACAAAAATTTATTTTGGTACTCATCGGCCTCTGCCACCATCCACTCAGACTTGCCGATGCGCGCGTTACGCCCCCAAGAGACGACCTTGGCCCCCACCAGCACCGTCGGGTCCACCCCGCACGCCTCGAGCATCGTCCCAATCATAGCCGTCGTTGTAGTCTTGCCATGTGTGCCCACGATTGCAATGCCATGTTTTTGGTTGAAAACTTCGGCCAAGGCTTCTGCATAGGGTATCATCGGGATCCCGAGACGCTCCGCTGTTTGGAGCTCACTATTGCCTTTGGTGTAAGCAGATGAATATATGATGCGGTCGATACCCAGCGTGATGTGCTTGGCATCAAAGAGAGAAACCGGGATGCGTAATTTTTTGAGTACCGCGTCAGTAAAAAAAACTTCCCCGGTATCTGATCCGGTAATATGCGCATGCGGCGCTAGAATCTCCGCCAAAGCCGTCATACCCACGCCCTTTATGCCAACCATATGTATCCGTGGCTTGCGGGCTTTTTTTATACCTGACCCCGATGTTCGATTGAGTTTTTGCATTATTTCGATATTATATCATTATGCCTCAAGAGCAAAAACCGTCCGTCCCGCCAGCGCCCAAGAGACCGAACTCCGATATATTCCGTTTTATCGATTTTTTTGTCAAAGCAGGCGAGCGCATCCGTGGCAAAAAACCCGAGATTATCCGTGGCAAAGACGGCAATCTCGTCAAATACGCACTCCAAAGACTCTCCGAGGACAAACTTGAGACCCTAGCGATATGGTTTTTTGCCCGCAAAGAAAAGCTTGAGCCTCGCATTGGTACCATGCTTTCCAAGGTGGTGCTTGCCGAACTTACGCAATCAATGGACCGACCCAATTTTTGGAAAGAGATCAATGAGCTCACTGACCGCTACTATCCGCGCGTGCACACCGCATCCACTTGGCAACCATTTTCCTATCAGGATATCAATAAAATGAAAGAAGATGTCGCCGCACTCATGCGCATCATGAAATAATCCCATGCCCAAATCATCCGCCAAAAACCTAATCGTCACCAACCCCGCGCCGGTGCTCACGCAAAAAGCGCACCCGGTACCTTTGGCCGACATTACTACCCCCAAGATCCGCCAGATTATCCGGGAGATGTCCGAGGCTCTAGCCGCCTCTCCCGAAGGTATTGGCATCGCCGCACCGCAAATCGGCTACTCCCTGCAAATATTTTTGGCATCGGAGGAGGCACTCTCCATCGATGAGTCCCGCAAAATGACGGAAAAAGAACGTAAAGCGAAAAAATGGGAGCACTACGTATTTATAAATCCCATTATCACCAACTACTCCAAGAAAAAACACAAAGACCTTGAGGGATGCTTGAGCGTCCCCGGCAAATTTGGCACCGTGGAGCGTTCCGAAAAAGTTACCATCGAAGCGTATGACGCGCACGGCAAAAAATTTCGCCGCGGCGCATCCAAACTCTATGCGCGTCTCATGCAACACGAGGTGGATCATCTCAACGGTCATTTATTTATAGAAAAAGCGCGCGGTCTTGTGAACATCCATGACGACCCCGAAACCAAAAAACGCCATGGATAACACCCCGCGGATTATTTTTTTTGGCACACCAGACTTTGCACGTATTGTATTGGAGCATCTGTGCGCACATGACCTCCCCCCCATCGCTATAGTCACGAGCCCAGACGCACCGGCCGGTCGCGGACGCACGCTCACCCCATCTGCAGTCAAAGTATACGCGCAAAGCCGTGCCATCTCGGTCCTTGGACCTACGCGTCTCAAAGATGAAGTATTTCTCTCTGCCATAAGAAAGCTTATGCCCGATATTTTTGTCATCGCCTCCTACGGCAAATTTTTACCCCAGACGCTTCTTGATATCCCACCGCATGGTGCTATCAATGTGCACCCCTCGCTTTTGCCACAATACCGCGGACCATCCCCCATACAGACCGCCATCCTCAACGGCGACCCTGCTACCGGCGTGACCCTCATGCTGACTGATGCTGAAATGGATCACGGACCGATACTTGCGTATAGCACATGCCCGATAGCTAATGGCACAGGATACACAAAACTCCACGATCAACTCGCCGATATTGGAGGGAGGCTACTTGTGGAGACACTGCCCAAACGGATACATGGCGACATTACCCCAGAAAAGCAAGACCATACCAAAGCTACGTTTACAAAACTATTTACCAAAGCGGACGGCCGGATAGATTGGCACAAATCTGCCAAAGAAATCGATCGGCAAGTCCGAGCATTCGAGTTCTGGCCCACCACATGGACGACCCTTGTGCATCCGGAAGTCGGACTTCCGGAAATAAAACGAGTGAAAATCATCTCCGCACGAGTCGCTGATGAGGCCTCTCCAGCAGAGCCCGGCACCATCACCCAAACAAAAAACGGCGATCTTGCCGTTTGTACCAAGGACAACCTGCTTATTATCCAAACCCTACAAGGAGAAGGAGGCAAAGAAATAAGTGGTACGTCCGCTCTCAATGGACTCCTGAAGCATGACCTCGCTTCATTTGACTGACGAGCTCCGCAAGCCGCAAGATTTCTTTCGGGGTAATACTGCCCTGGGTAAGGTGATGAAAAATATCCCGAGCCGCATCCCCTCGTTCCCCTTCTTCAGAGAGCATCACTACCACATCCTCATGCCCTTCATCAAGGAGTGCTCCTATCTCACCGACACCAAGACCTTGATCGCCCCCATAGCCACGGATAGGAGACTCTGGATCGTTATGCACCCGATCAACCACATGCAAAACATCCTCTACCTTTCGCACAGCTTCAGACATGTCATCTACCCCCTTTGGTACTCCATAAGATTGTGCTTCAAAGTTTTCCATAAGAGACTATATACCTCGCCCCGCAAAAGCGCAAGCGGTAACTTTAGTATACCTCTCTCCCCAAAACAAAACACGCCCCGAAAAGAGGCGTGTACATAAGATACCGCCACAAGGCTACAGACCCAATGATGCTCGATAGACGCAAGGGAAGAGAATAACTCCTTACGTCTGCCTTACATATAAAGATATGCAGCCGTCTGGCGGCAAAACTCTTCTTATAGTCCGGTACCGTAGAGATGCTGGATTATAAGAAAAGTAGGAGGATAGAATATCGCCCGCCTACTTTTGGTGGGACATGGCATTGATAAGCGCTTGGGTAAAATCACTTAAGCTAAACGGCTTTTCGATGTGTGCAAGATGATCCCGCTCTGGAATATCATAGAGACCATCCGAGATCACTACCACAGGGAATCCCGTGGGTATCTCATCCATGACCTCGAGACCAGTGGTATCGATATCGAGCACTAGAAGCTGTACCCCCTCTTGATCTCGTAAGATCCTCTGGCCAGAAAGCCAGTCTGGTGCTTCACACACCACAGCGCCCATCTCTTGCAACTCCTGGAGAATCGCGCGTGCGATCCCCAGGTAATCCTCGACTACCAACACACGTCTAAGCGGCAACACGCTGTTCCCTCCTCCTCAACACAGGCTGTGGTAATTCCAAACTGGTAGCGATGCCGCAGAGACATCGGCGATCCTCCTTGCCTTGCGGCAAGTCCATAAATGTATAAAACTTTTTGGCAGCTGTATAGCCGCCGCATTTTTCACATTTTGGCTCGCCTCGCCAACCGCATTGCCGACAAAACCTGTTACGGTATCCCGGCAACTCGCATGCCTGACAATCCCCCCCAGGAACATACCGAAGCTTGCGTGGTCGTGGCTCGTCTTCCCCCATCAACGTACCTCCTACAAGGGCGCTACAGATAAGCGTGCGCTTATCTGTAGGAATGTTGTTATCTACAGATATACTTTGTACTCCGTATCCTTTGATTGGTGCGGATGCTATCCATCCTCTCGGCTATCTGCAATCGAAAAGCTTCCCGAGCTGATATCTCTATCAGAGGGCAGAGATTGGTTTCCGGCAAATAAAACTTCTTGCCGAAAATTTTCAGAACACTCAAAGTGATTACCCCCACGAAACCATCCAACAGCAACACCGCCACAGCTTTTACCACCATTCCATCCTCCTCTATTTTGAGAGTTTTTGTTTTTGCTTTCGCAGAACTCCCAAAATCTATCAAAGAGCAAGACTGCATTCCGCAGCCTGAACTCATGAGACACGCTCACGGGTTCGGGAGCAGAGAGGAGGATTGCCATATCCTCCTCTAAAAAATTATGCGGGGCGACCATCTTGGACCTCATCCTTCCTGTCCTCGATTTCTATCTCATCCGGGAACGCGGGAACCGAAAACCCCGCATCCCAATCTATAAGTACGAGCTGGCGCCCAAGACTCTCCGTCTCGTAGACAATAGTACCTTGGGTACCGGGCGAGAGATCGCCCTTGACCGTGCGCACGAAACGGAGTGTGTGCACACGAAAACCGCTATGCGATCGGTCGATCATACAACTATCTCCTTTCTTGCAAAGAAATCTAATTTGACTTTATTGTATACCGCCTCTCCAGGTTTTCAAGGGTGTGTATACTTTGAAAGCCTATTTGAAGCGGGGAGTTGAGAACTCCCCTATTGTAGGTGGGTTAGTAGTCGCTCGGGTACTCGTTTTTGAGAGCTTCCGCCGATACCCTGGCATTTTGCCGGCGCTCAAATCGATTGATAGCAATTATGGCGCCGAACAAGGCGAGACAACTAAGTACCAGGACTGTAAGCAGTAGCATACTACTCCTCCTTTCTTTTTGTTGGATTATCTCTATGCCGCCTCACTTTTTTTGCTTGCGCGCCGGCATAGACAAGCAAAAATAATAGCCGGAACAATACAAAGAGTGAGTATGATAAATACCATAAAAAGACATTGCTCCCACGTCATGATAACCCTCCTTATAAAGAACTGATTTATTTTTGCTATCAGAGCAAACCCTACAGTCTCGACTCACCACATAAAATTTGATGAATCGGGAAATAGAGGAGAGCGCGACGCACTCTCCGGTTGGGTTATTGTTGTTTAGTGGCTTCCTCCAAATCCTGTTGCTGGGCGGGAGAGAGCCCGAGCTCCTCTGGAGTAAAATTATACTCCTCAAGAAAGCCATTGACTACCCCCCTAGCATCCTCCGAGTCCGCCAAGCGACTTGCAAGCTCGATGGTCTCTTTTCTTACCGCTTTCAGGAGCAATCCGCGAAGCTCCTCTGGTGTGGTCTTTATATTTTTGGGCTCCTTTTTGAGGTATTTTAAAACCTCTACCATGGAGTCAAAAGCGGTAAATGTACCAAGGTCAAAAGCTCCTTCACCGATACCGCAATACACACTTTTTCCTTGTGCCTTCATCGTTGCAAGCATACCACTTGCCACCTGCAAGCCAAGTTTCTCGACAACCGAGTGCACAACAGGCAGGGTCAGCTTGTCTAATACCTCATGAACCTCCACCTTTTGAGTATAGACACCTGCGAAAAGCTCCTCCAGGTACTTACCCTTTTGGAACCGCCAGTAGTCATCACAGGCGGTCATTATGGTGGCAAAAACGGCATCTTGTTTGCCAGACTTTGCCTCGCCTACCCAGTCTGGCTCCGCCTCCTCCCCGATAGAGTCCTTTTTGCCTAGGACGATATCCCAGGCAGTTTTAGCACTAGCCACCTCCTGATCGTGCAATTTCTTCACCAGTGCTGTACGCTCTTCCTCTGTCTGCCCCGCATTTGCTAGGGCAACGATTTGAAAAACCGAGACTACCAGAAAAGATACTACTACAAAACGCTTCAACATATAACCCCCTATATCTTCTGATGTTCTGATTTCCTTTTTGGACATCAGAGATAGTGTTGTTTTTGCCAAAGAACTTCCACAGTCCAGACCTGCGAGCCTATTTCGTGGGTCTGGGAATGGAGGAGAGTGCGACGCACTCTCCGGTGAGTCTATTTAAAAATCTTGTTAATCTTTTCCTCCAAGGTTTTGGAATTAAACGGCTTAACGATATAGCCGCTCACTCCGGCTTGGATGGCCTCCATGATATTTTCTCTTCTCGATTCTGCGGTCACCAGGAGCACAGGGATTTCTTTCAATGCTTCATCCTGACGAATCGCACGGAGTAGCTCGATGCCATCCGTCTTGGGCATCGCCCAATTCGACACTACTAAGTCCGTTTTTACACCAGATCCATGGTAGCGCTTCAGATCCGCGAGTGCCATATCGCCATCCTCGGCCTCACGCACGTTCTTAACCCCCAATTCGCGCAACATCGCGCGCATGATGCGCCGCATAGTTGCGGCAACATCGACTACCAATACGTTCATATCTGGATCAAAAGCCATAATACACCTCTCTTTGTTTTTCGTAAAGAACAATCCACAGTCTAGACTTGCGAGCCTATCTCATAAGCCTAGAGATGGAGGAGAACATCATATCGGATACTGTAACAGATTTTGATGCTCTCCAAATGTCAGACAAAAAACTTATTTTTTCTTCTTAGCTCGTCCGGGCCAGGGTATAAGCCGGGTAAAGGCAAACCACAGAATAGCAACGGCAATCAACGGCTGGAACATCGGCTGTGCTTCCTGAAGCACAGCATTTGCGCCAAGTCCCACTTGGGCAAACAGTCCGTGCAAGATAGTTCTTGCCGCCATGGGATCTGCCCAGTGAATGAGAAACCACAGACCAGCCAAACTCATTAAAAATCGCTTCGGACTTCCCAAAAAAGCTCTAGTCCAATTTGCTGACATACGAACCCCCCTTATCTAAGTTTTTTCTTGTCTATTCAAAGAACGATCACCGCCTTACGAAAAAAGCGGTTGGGACGCCACTCCTCACATGAGGCACAACTGCAAATGATTATAATATATAATTGCAGTGCCTCGAGGAGAGACGACCTAACCGCTCATATCTCATCAAACTATGTTTGCCTTTGGGTCTCTCCTCCCTCAAGCAAACTTTTTAATTTACTGTCAACATTATACATCTTTAGTATATATTTGTCAATATATACCTTCCTGCACTAAAACACCCTTAAAAATAAGGGTGTTTTAGTTAATTTAGCTCAGTATTTTCCTAGAGACCCAGTAATTTGAAGAATAACGAGAATGGCGAAGCGCCACTTTCTGACGGTGGTGCCGATGGTGGGAGCGGCATAAATAAACCCCGCCGCTCTGACTCTTGTCGCTTTTGTTCTTCCATCATGCGTTCTTGCCGTTCTTTTTGCATCTCCCGGGCTCGCGCCTCATCCTCCATCATTTGCTCACGGAATATCCCCTGGATCTCCCTGGGGAAAAACTTTTTGCACGCCTCATCATCCGCATGCTCCTTGCAATAGGTAAGACACGCCTCCGGAGTTTGACACCCGCCCGGGCCACCTGATCGCTCATCCGTATTCATTTTTGGTACCACACTTGGGGACTTCTCGCGAAAACGCTTGGCGCGATCCGCAGCGCTCGGCCCGCTAAAACCGGCGCATTCCTCTTTATGTATTGGATCCGCGCAGTATGTCGCGCACGCCTCGCGTGTCGCGCATCCTCCCGGACCCTGATACTCACTCTCTTTAAATTCAGGAGTATAATCCTCCGGCACCTCCCCATCTTTGAGCATCCGCCCCGGCATTTTTTCGGGTAAACGTACCTCCCGCGCACGCATAAGTCCATGCTCGCGGGCAAATGCCACACACGCCTCACGGTGCGCCGGATCCGCGCAATACGCCCGGCACTCGACACCTTTGCACCCGCCGGGGCCAGAACCCTCAATGAGTTTTCGTGCGGTATCAATATCGTCATCATTTGCAAATCCCCGCTCTCGCGCAAACTTGGCGCATGCCTCAAAATGATTCTCATCAGCACAATATATTTTGCACGCCTCTCCTTTGCATCCACCCGGGCCAGATCCACTTAAAAGATCTTTTGCGTTCTCATGGTCTTCTTTGGAGATTATGCCATGCTCTTCGGCAAACTTCAGACACGCTTCTTTATGTGCGGCATCAGCACAATACGTTCGACATTCCAGGCCCCGACATCCACCCGGACCAGATTGCCCCATAAGCTTACGAGCTTGAGCAATGTCCTCCGAAGAGATGAGCTGATGCTCCTCTGCAAATTGCAAACACTCTTCGGTATGCGTCTCGTCGGCACAGTACTCCCTGCACGCCTCCCCCGCGCACCCGCCGGGACCCGGTCTGCCGCCAAGCTTACGCGCAACATCCGCCTCACCTTTAGATATAAATCCATTTTCTTCGGCGAACTTGAGGCATTCGTCCCGATGTTCCTCGTCCGCACAGTATGTTTTGCATGCTTCGGCGCGGCATCCGCCCGGGCCAGGTTTGGACCCGAGCTTGTGCGCACGTTCCAGCTCTTCTTTTTTCATAAGCCCGTGCTCTTCGGCAAACTGAAGGCACGCATCGCGATGTTCATCCACACTGCAATATTCTTTACACGCCCCTCCTTTGCATCCACCCGGGCCAATAAGATCCTTTATCTTTCGTACACGCAATGTATTCTCATGCGTCATAAGACCGTGTGTTTCTCCAAACAGGACACAGGCGTTTACATGCTCTGGAGCATTGCAATACGCTTTGCACGCAGTTTTTGACTCACAATTACCAAGATCGGCAATAGGAAATGTTATTGCTGGTGTCGGCCCTGTAGAAGAAGCGGTATCTGATTGCGCGATCACCCCTCCCGCTACACCAAACGCAACAGCCACGGCCACAAGGCCTGATCCCAGCAAGAGACGATAGTGGGATTGCATATTATTCAAAAGGATTAAGCTTTACATCCTCAAATGGATTGGTCTTCACGCCTTCCAAAGGATTTGTTTTTACCTCCGCCAATGGATTTTGAGTCGCGGTGTCAGCGTTATCTGCCGCACGAGCACGCTCTACCAAAGCGGCATTTTCTAAAATCTCAGCCTCTGCGCGCGCATATCCTGCCTCTCTCCCTATTTCTTGCCCAAACCAAAACCCGGCACCCCCGCCCACCAAAAGAGCAATAATGGCGTACGCGAGCCAAGAACTACTATGAGATTGCGTTGTCTCCTCCATAGAAAAACGAGTTATTGAATACTATCTATAGTATAAAACATCCAGAGACGAACATCTCCGGATGTGTGTGCATATCCTTGCCTAGCATGTACACCTATTATTTTACGGAAAACATAAACATCATCCCTGACTCGAGGTGCTCGGCGATGTGGCAATGCGCCATCCAGTCGCCCGGATTAGAGACATCGAGAAGAATATCTACAGTAACACCTATAGGTACCTGCACCGTATCCTTCCAGATGAGATTGTCCGCCGGCTTGCCGTCTACCGCAAGTACTGCAAACCGCTGTCCATGAAAGTGAATCGGGTGCTGCATCGGATGCATAGACATGGGGTCGTTGAATATCCGGATCTTTACTTTATCACCACGCTTAAACTCCCAGCGTATATCAGTATTTGTTTTGCCTGTGGCAATATCTCCAATAAGCCAGCGCACTGAATTAGTGTCTGTCATCGCATTCATCGCCGCCATGCCATCCTCCCACTCAATACCATCGGCAGATCCCATCATCCCGCCATTTGCCATCATAGTGCCATCCGGCATCATATGCGTGCCTCCGGAGTGGCTATGCGGCATGCTCTCGGCATCTATACCGTGCATCTCAATACCGAGAGTAATTTTCTTGTCCGGCTCTTTGGCGATATACGCTCGCACCGCCTGCATCTCGGCTACTACCGCATCATTTTGACGAAGCTTTGAAAAATCACGTGTCGGCGGCTGTATGGTTTTTTCCTCCGAGACCCGAATCGTCCCTAGACTCGAGACACTCACCGGCGTTTTGTTGAGCAGGTCGTATCGCCCGGGCTTTTCAAACAGCACCTCCACAATCGCCCGTTCCGAGGGGGCGAGCACCACCGCATCCGTCCAGCTCTCCCGCTCGTATGCGCCGTTATCTCCGCCCACCAACTTAAGGCGTATACCGGGAATCGTAAAATTAAACGTCCGCACATTTGCCGCATTCGTAATATACAACCGCATAATATCTCCCTGCCGCGCCTCTAGCTGATAATCGGTCATGCCATTTACCAGCATAGTATTACCAAAACGCCCCATGAGAGTACGATTGGCAATTTGTTTGGAAAAAGCGGCGATGTCGCCATTCTCCATAAGAATATCATCCAAAAAAATCGGCACCTCGCGATTCACCGCCTGCCAATAATTTTTTTGATTGGGCACTACCAGATAATTGCCGTAGAGTCCTAGCTCTTGCGCATAGTCCTCACGAATATGCGGGTGATACCAAAAAATTCCCTCATCCGGAAAACGCACTTTATAGGTAAATGACTCTCCCGGATGTATAGGCTTTTGAGACACATCCGGCACGCCATCGTATTGGGAATCAAGCCGTACTCCATGTGAGTGAATCGTCGTATCCACGTCTGTCTTATTGGTAAAATTGATAGTCACCTCTGCGCCCTTTTGTACCTTGAGCACCGGCCCCGGGATAGAGCCGTTATACGCAAGCATCTTAACCTCACGCCCGGCGATATTTTTTTTGACAATCTCTGCCACGAGATCAAATGTTGCACCATTTGCAAGCTCAATAATCTCCGAGGACTTCACCTCGCCAGCACCCGCAATATCCCGAGAAAATGGCTCCTGAAGGCTAATAGCGGCCGAACGCCACTGACTAACACGCGATACCAAAAGCACCGCGAGCACGCCACATACTATAACTGCCAAGAGTTTATATATTTTTGATCTCTCCATATCTTTATATTAGCGGGTATTAAAATCAAATAGGAGATATCCCGTCCCCATAGCGCCCTTATAAAAAAGCTCGCGTGGCTTGTCATACACCGCAATCATATCCACCACATCCCCTTTTTTAAACTCCACAGGACGATCCAAAAATACCTCATGTTCTAAATATACACTCGCGGGATCTGCGCCCTTTACTGGATTAGTCCCCGGCATAAGACGCGAAACCGGCTCGCCATTTTTGAGCAGTCGCAATTCCTTGCCGTACGTATGTACATGCCCTCCAAAACCAAGAAGTCGCGCGTCGGCGGGCATCACGAACGGTTTTTGCATATGCGACTCGTCGTGTGCTATGCCTCCCGGGATAGTGTACTCGGTCGAGACATCGGTCGCTGAAGTAGCCTCGCTACAGAGATCCACAATACTCAAAACAATAGGCTCCACCGGCTTTTGCTTCTCCTGGGTAGCGCGCAGATGAAGACGTAGGAACCCCGAGGTTGTAGTACCTGTACTATTGGCAAGATGTACCCCAAGCAAAAGCTGTGTGCCTTTTTTCATCGGCATACCATACCCCGGGAGAAGCCCATCCATCGCCTTCATCTCCGCACCAATCGCAAAAAGGTACAGCGGAAAATCCGGGCACGCGGCATTCTTTTTGCCAAGCGCCAAAAGCTGACCATGATGCAATAGATGGGCATTACCCTCAAACTCCGGCACGAGACCCGTCATATAGACATCCTCCGGCACGACAAATTTTTCGTAGCTATAGGTCTCCTCGCCCGGCGCAAAGGTCTGGGGCTTCATGGTAATGACCATATCCTGGAGATCCGCCGTATGCCTGCCCATCTCCTCACGAAAATAGGTATACGTCCCTGTGTGATACAACATAGCCCCCGCAAATAGCAAAAGGACACCGCCCCCCAGAGACAAAAAAATGAGCCACTCTCTTGCTTTCGCCATATGCTCCTTATAGTACCCTAAAATGACTGATACAAAAATTACCCACGTATCTCAACGCCATGCCGTTCACCAAACGGCTCCAGACGCGCCGCCAGCCCAAGAGCAAGTGCAATAATCACCAGATTTTTAATAATGTACTGCCCCTCCAAGGTCGGTGTAAGATACCCCTGCCAGGTAATCGCGGGCAGAAATATCAGCGGCAGAGATGTTGTAATCATGTGTGGCACCAAAAGCGCGATAGCCAGACGCTCCCACCCTGGCACCAAAAAGACAAACCCGATGAGCATCTCAAACAAGCTAAAAAATATAATGAACTCATTAAACGATATAAACGGGAGTGTGCGTTCCAAAAGCTCCTCCACCAAGGGGTTAGCCGGACTGGTGTGCAATATTTTCAAAATCCCAAACCAAAAAAATACCACAAACAAAGCAAGACGCGCCGTCGGCACGCTCACCGCCCGCAAAAAATAAATAATCCGCCTATCTACCCATGCAAAAAGCTCCGCCATGACATGACTATTCCCCAATCAAATTACTAAGGACTATCTTCCCGCAGGGATCCGAACATAAAAAATCGTCCCCTCCCCGCCAGCCGCAGGACTCGTAAAAGAAACGTGCCAGCCGAGATGGTCTGTAATCATTTTGACAATATAAAGACCCAGACCCGTGCCCTGCTCTTTGTATGCACGTGCATTGGAGGTCCGGAAAAACCGCGTAAAAATCTTTGACTGCTCTTCCAGAGGGATCGCCGCGCCGTTGTTCTCACAAGAAAACACATATTCCCCGGGTTTTTTAGCAAGCGACATCGTTACCCTACCCTTTTCTTTTGCCGAATAGTCGGCGGCGTTTGCAATGATATTGGTACAGACCTGGAGCGCCAGCGACCGGTTGTTGTGCATCGGATACGCCCCGGTGGCAGTACATGAAAACTCCTTGTCTTTGTAGTGCGGCTTTTGCATCTCCAAGATGGAACGCACCAGCTCCGCCAAATCAAAATCCTCGGTACGATTGTCTATCCGTTCCATCCGAGAGAGCGACAAAAGATCCGCTACCAACTGCAAAAGTGTTTGGTTTTCTTTGTACAGCCCTTCAAGCGTTTCTTTTTGATATATGGAAAGGCCGCCTTGCTCAAAAAGCCACTGCAATGACCAGTTGATCGCGGTCAAGGGGTTGCGCAATTGATGGCTCAATATAGAATTAAACTCCTCACGGAATTTTTCCCGATCTTTGCGCCCGGTAATGTTTGGCTCAATACCGATAAAAAACCGCACCGCGCCATGCTCATCAAATACCGGTGAGATATGGATCTCTTGCCAATACTCGGTGCCGTCTTTGCGGACGTTTTTTACCTCGCCAACAAACGGCTTTTTCTCCTCTGCAACAACATGCCACATCTCTTGATAAAATTCCTTCGGCATATGGCCACCCCAGAGATCCCCTGGGTTGTGCCCCAGTATCTCATCCAGCAGGTAGCCGGTATTTTTGGTTACCGCCTCGTTGGCATACAGGATATTGCCCCGCGGATCCGTGATTACCACATGATCGTTCACGTGGTCAAACCCCGCTTTTAAAAGCTGTATATCGTAGATATAACGCGCACGCTCACTTTCAGATAACTGCACATGCTTTGACATATTATCCATAATATAGAGTTCTCGACACTTTGGAAACGCATACACTCATCCACCCTACAGACCATCTTCCACCTCGCGTATCACCGCCTCACTGTTCATATAGCGATAAAACACCGCCATCACCACAAATGCGACTATCGTGAGCACAATCGCATATTTGCCGAAAAGATCACTACTTTTGCCAAAATAAAACCCGATAGCCAAAAATATAAACGCCCACAGATACGAAGATATAAATATAATGCCCATATAAAGTCCGCGATGCATCCGAGCGATACCTGCAGGTATCGGCGCAAATACTTTAATCGCGGGCAGGAGCTTGGCCACAAACAAAAACCATGCGCCCTGGCGATTGAATGCCACCTGCACCTTGCGGACTTCGCGCTCCGGAAACATTCGATATTTGGTAATGTAGGAGAGACCATGTTTGCGCACCACTTCATAGAGTACGACGTTGCCGATGGTGTTCCCAAACGCTCCCACAAATAGCACCCAAAACCAATCAAAATATCCCGTGGAGATAAAATATCCCGCGATAATATAGAGCACCTGGCTTGAGGGAAAGCTAAAAAACCCATTGGCGATCATGGCGCCAAAAATCCCCGCGTACCCAAACGCTAGGAGTATCTGCTCTACGGAGATATCCGGCATAGGAAAGCTAAGACTTTAGGGACTTGGCGCGATCCATGTCCATCGCAAATATGACACGTGCGAGCTCCACATCCGAAGGATCTTTAAGATGTATCACCATCAATTTTGAGGCATGAAATGTCGCTTTGATTTTTTTAGCGAGTTTGATGGCAAGCTGATTTTCGGTAGTAGTCACTGTAATACCCGATTTAGCATTTTGTACCTTGATGATGCGATGCTGGGTGTCAGCATGGTAGGCGCGCGCACCATAAGCGTTGATGAGATTGATGATCTCGGTGAGCAAATGTGCCGGAGCAGCATCCACGATGACCTTGCCCTCATACTGCCGGTTTTGTATCATCTGACACGCCGGACAAAGCGTAAACGTAAACACGGGGACAGGTTTCTTTTCTCCTTTTTTCACGCCGGGCAGATCATGATGCCACGATTTTTTATAAAAATAGGCATGACATTTTTTGCAGGCCTGCATGCCTTTTTTGGTCTTTCCGTATTCGGCCTCCTCTTTGCGTGGCTGGGAGATTTTGACACCGTGGCTCTGCACGTCTTTGGATATTTGAGATGCCATAGATAGTATGTAGTTAGTTGTTGTATTTCACCTATAGGCACATGGTAGCACGCGGTTACCCTGAAACAAAAAAGAGCGTATGATACGCTCTTATACTTATACCTATAGAGAATCTTGCGCTTGGACGAGCTCGCTATTTGGCTCCGGATCGAGCTCGAGAATAGCATTGATAGTGCGGATGATTGGATAGTCATCCCGGTTTAGCCATGTCCGCAGAAGAGAAATTTTTTCTACTGGCGCATTGACAGGACCTTGAGCCACGGGGACAAAAACCTGTTTTTTCAAAATCTCAAATATCTCCACAATAAATGCAACCGCGGCCTCTCTCCCCGGGTCACCCTCTTTTGGTTCGACACAAAGATAGAGGTCTCGATCTATTGTCTGGACTCGAATCCTGGCATACCCGCCATCTGCCTGCAGGATGCGCACCACCTTGTCGCACTCAAAATCGCGGATATCTCTGCTTGCTAGAGCCATAAGATCCCCCTTCTCTTGTATTATTCTATCAAAAAACTAAAAACCACTGCGATTTTACTAAAAATATCCATATATGTCAATACTTTTTGGATATATCATACTTATCCATACCTTTAGCCTCTACACCTTAGAGTATTTTATATGACTTTGCTCACTCATTTGGATATACACTATTGGGTCTTCCCTTGTGAGTAATACTGTGCAAACAAATTATTTTTTTGCACAGTATTTTTTGTTTTTTTAGAGACGAAACTTATTTTATGTTATCTTTGACGGTATGGCATACCCCAAACACATAGTTGCGGTTGGTAGTCTTATACGAAACAGGTATGACCAATTTTTGTTGGCTAGAACAGAATGGCGAGGATGGGAGATACCAGGGGGGGCAAGTTGAGGAGGGCGAAGATGTCATTTCAGCTCTGAAGAGGGAGGTTTTAGAGGAGACAAATGTTCATATCGAAATAAAAAAAATGTCGGCTATCTACTCAAGTATTAGTGAGCCGCCCAAGGTAATCCTAGACTTTTTTTCAGAATATAGAGGTGGTGATATCAAAGCAGATAATGAGATTCTTGATGTGGGGTGGTTCTCAAGAGAAGAAATTCTTGCAAGTGTGGAAAGCGATATTATGAAATATAGAATACGATGGCTACTCGAAAATCAAAATAATATTCGCCATGCTTCTTATGCTAAAGATCCGTTTAGGATAATATCTGAAGTATTGTTTACAGAAAAAACAATCGCTACGATAGCACTACCCACAGATTCGAGTGGGACACAGTAAAGCATAAATGGTATGAGAGGGTTGGAAATAAATATTTTTTTATCCACACCTTTAGCCTCTCACTTATTGCACACCTAATACCCAAGGTATATATTGAGAATGTAAGCACCTTACACAACCCACAAAAACACTTCGCCCATCGGCAACAACACCCCAAACAAACCACACACTCCACTCTCAAACACCACAACCCACACTAACCACTCACCACACTTCACACTCAACGCCCTCGGGCACTTTTTCGTTTTGGGACGATTTTTTTGTTTGGGGAAATTCTTACTTCATACACAAAAACAAACCTCTCCGCTGACTGGGAGAGGTTTGCCGCTTTATGATGCACCATACTCTACAACGAATGAAAATACATTTCATTACCGACCACTACATCGGCTTTTGCTGGCTCGGCATAGATGGCATTGATGGCGAGCTGGACTTTGCGGCATCGCATTCTTTGCAACGCCCCTTGTGGGTTGCAATCTCATATACCGCAGAGAGTCCCACCAAGATATAGATAATACGTGAGATCATGGCACTTGATCCGCCAAAGATCTCCCCTACTTCCCAACCGACAAGCCCCATGAGGAGCCAGTTGAGTCCTCCTATGATAAGTAGGATAAATGCTATCGTATGTAACTTCATAAAAATGATATGAGTACAAACACTTAGCTACTAACGACCTTTGAATACCAAATTAATTTTGGAGCGATTTGAGTGCCTTTACGGGATCTTTTTTGAGCCAGGAGAGCGTCATGTAAGCGGCAAGCTCATGCATACCTTGCTCACGCATGAGCCGTGCCACGTCATACCCTTCGAGCTCATAGGGCGGCGTCATGCCGGTGCGCAAAAACTCCTCAAGCTTTGGGCGCACCTCCGGATGTATCTCGGCGATAGATTTTAAAATGACCGCCATATTCTCCTCGGGTGCCAATTTGGGAAATCTCTCCCCAATGCGCTCCCGTAGCTCCTGCTCGTTCATACATCAAGTATAGCACCATCTCATCTCTCCAAATCCTTATCTGTGGATTCTTTTTGATAATAGGAACAAAAAGCCCCTTATTGGGGAGTGGGTAAAAAGCTTCTGCATACTAAGCAACGAAAGACTGCAATTTTGAAAAATCCTCTTTGAGCGCGTCAAACCTGCCCTCAATCTCCGTACGGGTAGCAAATACCTCTTTAAATGCGCCAATAAGCTTTGTGACCTCCTCATCAGTAAGCATGGCCTTGTAGTACCCTTACCGGAAAAACTACCAAACAAAAAACCCCTTTATGGGGGGACAAGATATTTAGAAACCAAAACCCTAAGGCCAGGACCCGTCGGTCACCCATCTAGGAGATCCCATGAACATGGTGCCTTTTCGATGTCCTGGACCCATCTGCATTGTAGCACGAAAGTTCTCCAATATACAGCGACATCCCCAACAAGATTATGCCGTATCGTCCGTAACGAATGGCACAAAGGCAAACCCGGGGAACTCCTCTACCGCAAAATCTCCGCCCGCACGCTTAGTCTCCCGCCACAACGATTCATGACTTGGATATACCATCACACCGCCCCCCTTGAGCTGGTCGCGCCAGGCTTTGGGCACCTGTGTAGCACTCGCCGCGGCGACGATCCGATCAAACCCCCCGCGATTTTTTGCCTCTTTGGGGAGCCCCGCACTCGCATCCTGACAATACAGAGAAACCCGCGACGCCAAGGACGCGTGCTTTGCAATATTGTCCTCGCCAAATTTGCAAAGCTCGGGTACAATCTCGCAGGCATATATATGACCACCACTACCTACAATATGTGCCAAAAGCACGGTTTGCCATCCTGATCCATAGCCGACCTCAAAGACGATATCCCCGGCACGTACTCCCAAAAGCTCAAGCATAAAGACCACAGTATACGGTTGTGATATCGTCTGCCCGTAGCCGATAGGCAAAGCCTCATCCGCATATACCAAGTCTCTCATATGCCCAGGCACAAAATCCACGCGATCCACCGCCAAAAGCGCATCCACAATGCGTTTTGATTTTAATACACCCTTTCGTTCCAACTCTCGCACAAGCTCATCCATACGATGATGGTAGCATTAGACACACAAACAAAAAACCGCCATGGCGCATATGCGCGTTGGCGGTACTATAAAGAGCGTTCTCGATAAGTTAGCGTTTTCTCAACACCCATACTTGCCGGTTGCCATCGGCGCAAGGATTTTTCTCGTAACCATCTCAGAGATTGAGCACATTAAACCCATTTAATCTTATTAAAAAGAGTATTTAAATTTTGACCATCTACCTTGTCTATTGATTTTACAAATTCTATCTTCCCCAGAAGCGTCTGCTTCTCTTTTTCTAAATTTATACCATCAAGGTTAGATAAACCTTCCGTAATCAGCTCATTTAAGTATTTGAGTAACCCCGACATGCTGACTAATTCCATCCTTCCCCCACTCTTGAGCACTAACCCTGTTACCTTCTTATCCTCACTAGGGCCATAAAGATATTTTTTTTTAAGATTTATAGTAAATCCTTCTTGTCTAAGAATTTCTAAAAAGCTCTCCTCCAACCCAATCAATCTCTTACCACCAGAGATTGTAATATCATCAAAATATCTTGAATAGGTAAGTCTATTAGAGCAAGCTAATAGAAAAAATCTTCGGTCAAGGTTACTTAATACAAGATTTAAAATATAAGGACTTGTGGGAGCACCTTGTGGGAGCCGATAATCCAATGTTGTAAATCGAGTTAACACATCGGCCACGCTACTATCACACCCAAGATCTATGAATAATTTACGCACAAGCTGCCAGTTTACACTGGGGAAAAAATTCTCGATATCTAAGTTCAGTAAATATTTCGACCCCAAATGGCAACTCGCATTATTAATTATAGACTTTCCTTTTACGCCCCCAAAGACAAATGGGGGCAAGCGTACTTTCTCGAGTAATTTTGATAGTATCCGTCTTTGTAAAAATTTCAATCTACCAGAGGGAGCATATATTTGACGCACTCCACCACTCTTTTTCTTAATTTCTATAGGTCTATACAAAAAATGAGCATTACTTGAAACCCGATAAAATTCCATATCACGAACACCAAAAAGGTTAGGAAGTAATTCTATCCTTAGATCTTTAAACCTTGAAAAAGTTTGTGGATAAATTTTCTTCATGGACAAAAAACCGCCCATAGTTCTTACTTATGGGCGGTTTAAGAAATTTGCAAGGGCTAAAGATGGTCTCAACAACCTCCTTAATGGAGAGCGCCAAGACGCATATCTTTAGTAACTCAGTTAGAAAAACCCTAACCAAAATTACTTTGTACATATGCTTGACCTGAAAAGACCTGCTTAAATGACAGGAGTCTCTCCAGATTTACTTCTTAATAATCGACCTTTCAGGTTAAAAACATTCTTTAACCTTGAGAGAAGAGGTATTAAGCAATATTTTCACTTAAAGCCCCATCTAAGATGAAACAGCATGGCCATATCTTATTCTTGTATTTTTTCTACCCGCGAATCTATTTTGCCCTTGGAGAGCGTTATCTGCAATAACTCACCGACGCGCACATCTCTGCTATACTTGATAATCTTGCCTACAGCATCTGTAACTACACTATATCCGCGCTCCAGTATTGCTGTCGGACTTAGGGGTAAGAGTGCGGCTTCCGCTACCTCCAGACGGGCCTCTGCGCGTTTTTGACGCTCAAGCATAGCGGTAAGAGACTGGAGCGAGAGCCGATCTACCCGATGTCGCGCGTCCCCAATATGCTGATAGTACGCATGCATCTCACTTGCAAACCGCCGCTCCAACATATGGAATGAGGCGAATATCTGCCCCAACCCTCCCGCGAGATCCGCCGCCAGCCGCCGCAACACAAATCCATAGCGCTCCATTGCGTTCTGGAATGCACGAATAAGTCCCTCATGCACGCGGGCAAGCAAGTCTTCTTTGTATGCCATGAGTTCGGCAAATCCCATGATGAGATCCGATCCGGCAAACTCAACTCGCTCCAACATGGTCTCTCTGGATTGCCGGATAAAATTGGCAACCGCTGTCGGCGTAGAAAAATTTTTATCCGAGACATATCCCGCAATCGTCTCGTCTTTTTCGTGACCAATACCGGTAATAAGCGGCAGACGCGAGGTGACAATGGCCTCTGCAACCCCTTCGGAGTTAAATGCCCGCATACTCTCCAATCCACCGCCGCCACGCATGAGCACCAGAACATCCAGCTCGGGACGATGCACGTTGAACCAGCGAATTGCGGAGACAATAGACTCCTCGGACTCATCCCCTTCCACGCGCACATCCAAAAGCTCTATACGAAAGCCAAACTCGCCAATATTACGCCGGAAGTCATTGATGACCGCACCCGTCTCGGAGGTGATAACGCCAATTGTTCTGATAATCTTGGGCAGGGCACGTTTGCGTGAGGAGGCAAAATACCCCTTGGCTTCAAGTTTTTTCTTGAGCGCCTCAAACGCCTTCTGGAGCGCCCCCTCGCCTACCGGCTCGATGGACTCGACTACGATGCGGAAACTACCACTTTTATAGACACTGGGGCGGCCGGTAATCACCACCTCAAGCCCCGCCTCCAAAAGATGCGAAAACCGCTCGTATTGCCATCGGCCCAAAAAACATTTGGCAATTGCATCAGTCCCCTCCGCATCTTTGAGATCAAAAAATGCCATACCATTACCCGAGACATCGCTTAGCTCACCACGTACCTTGATGGACCCCATACGCGCGAGCGAAAGATTCACGATGTCCAAAAACTGGGCAACCGAGAGTATCCCCGGCTCACGTGCTCCTTGAACCTCCAGAGGTAAAACTTCATCCGGCAAAGACGTAGATGCCCCGCCCGCGAACAAAGCCAAGATCTGATCGCCATAGGCAGCAATTTTTTTGGGTCCCCAGCCTTTGATAAGCGTGAGTTCGGCTTTTGTCTTAGGATATGCCGCGGCGGTGAGCTCCAGTGTCTCATTGGAAAAAACGCGATAAAGCTCTTTGCCCTCGCGATCGGCAAATTCTTTGCGCTTGGCTTTGAGTTTTCGGATGATATCAAAATCCATCTCTGCATCATATCATACGAGTGGCTTGTCTGAAGAGACCACGTTTGCTAGCGTATAGATAATGTTCCTATACAAGGAGGACACGCTATGTCCCAAATGCCGCCGAAGGTTGATATTACTGCTCTTACCGTGGAATCGCTTTCCACACCATCACCGCTCCGGCAGAAACTACAGGAGCTCGATCTGCCATCTATACCAATGGAGCGAGTACGAGCCTACCAGAAGGAATATCTGCAAACGTTCAAAAAGACATTTTTCTGGGCAAGACACCCGTGGCTCGCTGAACTTTTTTGGTCTCTTCCCTGGCAGATCATGCCAGAATCACTGAATCAGTTCAAATTGCTCTCGTGGAAAGAAGTCCCTATAAAATGGCTAGAATACTGGAATACCAAAACGGTTCCCCATATAATAGCCGAACGAGCCAAAACCGCCCTTGATGCAGGACTTTGTGTAAGTGTAAGTTATCTCTATACAGACCCGTTTTTGTTCGTAAAACTTGACGGAGATAGCGAGGAGATGGCCTGCATCGGCTACTGGGACGCACCGGGATTTAAGGCATAGCAGCAGCTCCTCCCCGAGACACCCCACCATCCAGCTTACGCTGGATTTTTTATTCCCCGTATAAAAATTTTGCGTTGGTCATTTTGCCGTGGCGAGCACCCAATCGCGCAAAATCTTATAGTACGTCTCTATGTCTCTACGCTGTACCCATTCATCGTCACTATGATGCCCACCACCGCGTGGCCAAACAATGAGCGTGGGAATATTTTTCTCTGCAAAAAATCTAGCGTCCGATGAACCATGTGAAAACATAGAGCCTGTCTGTATACCATGGCGACGCGCGATCTGACGAAACGTCTGTATCTCCGGGATATCAAGATTTGTTTTGGAAGCATAGCCATAGACACGCTCCGTCATGGATATTTTTTTGTATTTTTTCATAACTGACAAGATGCGCCGCTCCAAATCCTTCTTGGTGGTCTCCGGGATATGTCTGATATCTACAGAGGCGCGAATAAACGACGGTATTTGATTGACGGCCTCGCCCCCCATGATTCTGCCAACGGTCACTGTGTCATGATAGTGATCCTTCCCATCACACACTGCCGAAGAGAATTGGCCTTTGAGATCCTTTAGAAATTCAAAAAACTCAAAAAATGGCGTCTCTCCTTCCCAGGGACGGGAGGCATGTGCAGATTTGCCGACAGCTTCGACATCAATATGCCAGACTCCTTTTGCTCCTGTCTCAATACGCCACTCCCAGCCACCATCGGGCAAAAAAGCTATGCGCCCAGCACCATATCCTTTATCGAGCAAATATTGAACCCCATGAGATCCTCCTACCTCCTCATCAGAGGTAATCATAATACCCAAATCATACTCTTTCAGATTTTTCTTGAGCTCTGTCACTAAACGCATATAGCAAGCTATCGCAAACTTCATATCCAAAACTCCTCTACCAATGAGTTTGCTACCATTGGCTTTCATACGAAAAAGTCGTTGCGGCGCAGGTACGACATCGCAATGTGCGGCAAGAACAATCTTTGGTTTTTTTGTATTCACCACCGTAGCAAATAAAGCATGATACCCCTTGTATACAAATCGCCGCACATGCATATGAGACTTCAGCGTATTTTCTACAAAGTCCAAAAGGCGCCCATTTTCTTCCTGATCCTGGGTCACTGATTGGAATTCGACGAGTTGTTTCAGTATTTTTTCTATATCTTCCACGGATAGATGATACCGGATGTTACCCAAAAAATCAAAATTATGCCAAAGAAAAAGGGCCCGTATGGACCCTGGTAGAGAAGGTTATGGCATGATAATCCCAAAGGTAGCATCTGATGCGCCATGCAACCGACATTGTTGTCCGGGCCGGGCGGTGTAGAAACCTCCTAAACAATCCCAGTCTTCTGAATCGACATCCCAGCCGAAAAATACCCGTCGGATCATGAAGTACCCATCAGGCAAAAAGCATGGGTATTCCGGGTCAATCCATTCTTGATAGAATGCGACGTTCCCCTGTTCAATCTCTTTCAAAATTCGAGTTTTCGTTACGATACCCCCAAGGTCGCGTGCCCTCGGCTTCCAAAGATAGAGATTTTCCATCTTACTGCCCTGTAATGGTTTTATGGCAAATCCCACCTCCCAGGGAAGCTCGTCAGGATTTTGTGGTATCTCTTTCCAGAGACCAAGTTTAGGACCATACGTCTTATCTCCTTCATTGCATATCGTGGTAAGCGATGAAGACACAAGAGAGTGGTAATCCGTTTCGTGTGGGTCGGCACGTACCCAATAAATTCCGTCTTCCGGTACATCGTACGTGTACTTGATGTCCAAGCGCAACTCACTCGCCCACGCAGTATCATCGCATGAATTAACCCTATGTGGAGAAACAACGGATGTTATTTTGCCGCAGGTCTGGTACCAACGACGGAACAATCGCGAAAAGTGTTCACAAAAATATGGGTGATACTGCATACCCATGCCCATACCACATGGCCGTTCCTCAACCTCATAGACACCGATACTGCCATCGCTCTGGCAAGCATAATCAACCCGCACTAATATTGAGGGCTTGCCAAAAATTCTTACAGACGCATTTTCTTCTCTGGCAAACGCCGGCTCCCAGGCGTGGATGATATCTTTTGTCTCCGCAAGCTCACGATCCGTCATCTGAAGCCTTGTATCGCATAACGTAAACGTCCAAGGACCCATGACTTTCTCCATAACTCCTCCTTTTCCTAAAATGTAAAAGATCTAATCTGCACATACCCAATTTCGATGCGTAAGCTACCTATCTCCGTGGAGATAAACAGCATAACACTCCGAAAGAAAACCGACCCCGCTAGAGCGGGATCGGTGTGGTAATCATTGTATAGTTCTTATATCCTGACTAACCCAACCTCCCGCTGTTTTCTGCAAAGCACAATAAAGAGAATGCCCATAAGGAGCACTCCGCAGTTGAGCCAAAAATATACAGCTGATTGACTAATAAAATCCATGTCTCGATGCTACAAGAGATACCGTGGTATGTCAATACGCCTGTGGAAAACCCCGCATATCGTGCGGGGTTTTTGTACCTATTACTAAACACGTACGACTTACTACTGGATACTAGTTTTCCTTGAGTGCCTGCTCGATAATTGTTTTGACCGCGCTGTATGGCTGGGCGCCGCTTACGACAAACTTTTTGCCATTGGGAGCGATCACGATGCTGTACGGCGTACCGGTACCACCGGAGGCAACTGCATCATCATACTGAGCCTGTACCTTGTCCTTATATTTACCCGAAGAGAGGCAAGATTCGAACTGAGCACGATTGAGTCCAAGATCCTCGGCAAACTTTGGCAGAAGATTTAAATCCAAACCATTGTTGGATGGCGTAACCTCGAATATGCGATTGGTGTAATCCCAGAACTTTGCGTTTCCTCCTTGCTCGTAGGCGCACTCGGTAGCCTCGGCTTCTTTGGGGGCCTTGGGGTGCAGTTGCTCAAGTGGGAAGTGGCGGAATACCAGCGCAACTTTACCGGATTTGCCATACTCATCCATGACCTGTTTGGTCGTATCGTGGAATCGCTTGCAAAATGGACACTCCAAATCCGAGAACTCTACAATTTTGACCGGCGCGTTGGGATCGCCCAAGATATGGTCGTCTTTGGTTATCGGCTTGACACTGTCCATCCCTTTGGCCCCTTGGTCGTCTGCCGTAAGTGTCGGATCTATAGCATCTTTGATATTCGCCACTCCTGAACGGCTACCACCCGAGTAAAAAATGGACCCGGCAATCATGGCTCCTGCAATAACGATAGCCATAGGGACCATGTACGGACTGGGAACTGGTGCTGGAGTCTGCTGGGGCTCCATACGTATTTCTGGCTCCATAAATAAAATTGGTTACCTTAATAAGCTATTTATATTATAGAGATTTTATCTTTTAATACAAGATGGCTGTATTTTACTAGCCATGACCTATATATATCCAAACAAAAAAACAACCTTTTCATGAGTTGTCTTTTTGCAAAAAACTACCGTTGGCAAGTACACTTGGTCTCGGGCTCGCCACAACCAGAGCACTGTGGCGCGCATACTCCGGTACCGCAGCTATGCTGACTGTTACTCTCATCACATCCGGCTCCACAACCATCACACTTGTATCCGGCAGTTGACCCACCGCACTTCACACATGAATGTTCCATGCCTATAGTATACACACATCCATACAAAATAAAAACCCACAATCTTTCAGGACTATGGGTTCGCACAGGATACAGTAAGTATCTCCTGCAACTTCTCTAAAAGCTCGAGCGGAGAGAACGGCTTTTGTATAGAGTAGACCATCTCAAAATTACCAAAATAGTTATGGTTTTTCGGCACCATAATGAGTATTGGCAAGCGTGGATGACCCCTGCGGACATTATCCACAAAGGCCTTGATGGATTGAGCGACGAGCTCCCCGCTGACAATAATAAAGTCCGGCCATCCTTCAGATAAGCCCACAGCCAACCAAAGCAAATCTTCTTTCAAGATAATCTGATAGGACCATGATGGCACTCGAAGAGTTGTCTCTACATAGAGCCTTACATCATGGTCGGCATCCGCCACAAGAATTTTTTTTACTGCCATAAGAGAGCCCCCTTCAGACTTTTTCTACAGAAACTATATAGGATCATGCCCTTGCAATCAAGCGGTTACATTTTTAGATGCTTCACGAGATCCGCGAGACGTACTGCGCCTTCCACCCCAAACTCCCCCACGCGTGTGCGCTCCAAATCCGCAAGATATGCGCCCGTCCCCAAAGCTTCGCCGATATCCCGTGCGAGCGCTCGTATATAGACGCCCGATCCCGTATCTACCTGAATCTTGAGATGCGGCCAGTCATAGGCAAGCAGTTTAATTGCATGGATCTCCACTTCGCGCGGCGCTAGCTCGACACGCTCCCCCTCCCGCACCCGCTTGTAGGCGGGCTTGCCGGAAATTTTGAGTGCGCTATACACCGGCGGACGTTGCAGTATCCGCCCTACAAATTTTTGGAGCACAACTAAGATCGTCTCATCTGTAGGTATATGTGCTACGGCATGGGTAGTACGCTCACCTTCAGCATCATCGGTAGCACTGGAAGCTCCCAGATATATATCGGCAATATAGGTCTTGTCTTTGCGGATCTCGCTGGTAAGTTTGCGCGTAGCGGCTCTGCCCACACCCACCACCAAAACACCTGATGCTAAGGGATCCAGCGTCCCCGCGTGCCCCACATGTCGCTCACCGGTAATACGGCGAATGCGCATGATTATATCGTGCGACGTCGGGCCTTTGGGTTTATAAACTGCGAACAACTCATCCATAAAGCTATGCTAGAACTTTAACCGACAATTTTACAAGAGAAAAAACCGACTTACGCCGGCAACGCTATAATAATATCTAAGAGGCGCTTACCCTTCTTTTTCCGTAAGACGGGAGAGATAGGTCGTAATCACCACTACCGCAAGGGTGATCAGGAGCGCATAGACAAACTTCGCCGCAAGCCCTCCGCCAGCACTCATGGGAAATGCGTATTCAATAAATGCTTTGACCGCATCATTCCAGGCAAGACCAGCGACAAGTCCAAACGCGCCGACAATATAGCCAATGGTCTGCTCTCTAGCTTTTTTGCGAATACTTTTCTGATCGGCTTTTGTTGGAGATATTTCTTCAGACATAAGCCTATTATAGCCAAAAATACTTTGGGACACAAAATACCCCCTTTGGTCACTTGGCCTTGGGATTTGGGATTTTTGAACCCAAAATAAGCATCCCATCACCGAAGGAAAAAAATCGAAACTTTTTCTTGATGGCGGTCTGATATAAATCCAAAATATTTTTCTGACCCGCAAACGCGGCAACGAGGATGAGGAGACTCGATTTGGGCACATGAAAATTAGTAATTATGCCATCTACAAAACGAAACTGATATTTTTCACGAATAAAAAGATCTGTAAACCCAGAGGGTCTTTGGAGCACTCCCTTTTTATCTGCCGCAGACTCAAGGGTACGTACCACTGTAGTACCCACAGCGATAATCGGCCGACCGGCACGCTTGGCCGACTCGAGCAAAGTTTTTGTACGCGCGTCTATCTCATAATACTCCTCATGCAAACGTCCCGTACGCAATGCTATTTGGGTTATGGGTGCAAATGTCCCCAGATTTACATGTAGTGTGACAAATGCAATATCGCATCCGGATTTTTTGATACGCGACAAGAGACGCTTGGTAAAATGCAGTGACGCCGTGGGGGCGGCTACCGAGCCAAGCGCGGAGGCAAATACCGTTTGGTACTCCTTGCGTAGACGTGATTCCGAGAGCGGAGAGTTTTTGATATACGGCGGGATGGGCGTCTCCCCATAACGCAAGAATAACTCCATCACCTTACTCACCGGCATATGTGGCACCAGTGTATAGACCGCCTCTTTTTTGGCGCGTACCGCAAAACGCACCACTCCCCCCAAAGAAAGTTTCATGCCGTTTCGCAGGGGCTTGTCACAAAGCGCATACAAGTAGCGCGCATCGTGTTTGACGTATAAAATTTTTACTGTACCACCCGTTTCTTTTTTTAGTTTGAGTCGCGCCGGAAAAACCTTGGTCTTATTGAATACGAGCACCGCACCCTTGGGAAGATATTTGGGGAGATGCAGAAATGTATCCCACCGTATCGTATCTGTTGCTCGCTGATAGACCAGCATCCGCGCGGCATCCCGCGGAGTGACCGGGCATTTCGCTACCAAGCGCTCTGGCAACATATAATCATATTGTTTGAGCACACGCTCAAGCGAACTTGGCATATGGCTTAGAGATTACCTTTCTTAATGTCCTCGCGGAGCATGGACACATAGGCATTAAAATAATGCATATTGTGGAATGAGAGCAGGGTGAGCGGCGTAATCTCATGCGCCCGCAAAAGATGTGATAAATAACTGCGTGTATGATTTTGACACACAAAGCAAGAACACTTGGGATCCAATGGTTTTTTGTCCGACAAAAATTCGGTGCGCCCAATATCAAGTCTCCCACGCGAAGTAAATGCGACACCTCTGCGTGCATAGTGTGTCGGCACAATGCAATCAAATGTATCAATCCCGGAAGCAATAATTTTGGGCATATCCTCAAGATATCCAATACCCAAAAGATGCCGCGGGCGCGCCTCATCCAGCTCCGAGACTACCCAATCAATCATCTTCGTCATTTGGCGCTTATCATCGCCAAACTCTCCGCCAATACCAAATCCCGCAAAAGGAAGCTTGTTCATAAACTCTGCCGACTCGATACGTAAGTCTTTAAACTTGCCGCCTTGTACCACACCGTAGAGCGCTTGCTTGGATTTTTTGCTGTCGATACAAACACGCGCCCAACGGTGTGTTTTGTCTAAAGATTTTTTGGTGTAGGCATGGTCCGCTATCGGCGAGGTGCACTCATCGAAATTGAATATAATATCCGCACCCAATTTTTCCTGAATCCGCATGGACTCCCGGGGGCCGATGAAAAGCTTGCGGCCGTCCACATAGGAGCGAAACTCCACGCCATCTTCGGTGATACGCACCGTACGCGGTTGCTCGCCCTCGCGTATCTTCTCGTCGGACTTTTCTTTGAGGATCTTACCCGTACCGCGGTCTTTGCCAAACCCCAGACTAAATACCTGAAACCCGCCCGAGTCGGTCATGAGTGGACGATCCCAGTCCATAAACTTGTGCAGTCCACCACCTTTTTTGACGACATCCTCCCCGGGGCGAATATGCAGATGATAGGTATTGGCAATCAAAAGTTGCATGCCGGTAGAGCGCACCTGATCCATCGTCATGGCTTTGACAGTGGCCTGCGTCGCTACACCTACAAATGCCGGGGTCTCCACCACACCATGCGGCGTCTCAAGGAGTCCGAGCCGGGCACGAGACTTTTTTGATTTTTTAAGAATTGAAAAATGAATCATATGATACACTCGTTTGTAGCATAAAACATGAAAATTGACACGAGAAACAAATACTGGTACTTCTAATAGCAAATCTGCTCATTGTAAAAAAGGAGAGTCGCATATGTCAAAACACCATAGCAATGGCTCTCCTCCCGAGAGCAAAAACGGAGCCCTGCCACTTTCAAATGATGAATTTATAGGAGCATACACCCCTTTGGTCCGCCTCATTGCTGAACGCATACACCAAAGACTACCTCCTGGTGTAGACCTAGAATCTCTCATACATGCCGGTATTGTAGGAATCCTGGAGGCCAAAGCGCGATTTGACCCAAAGCGCGGGGCAGTATTTCAAACATACGCCCGATACCGCATCCAAGGCGAGATTATGGAATATCTGCGGTCTCTTGATTGGGTATCACGCTCAATTCGCCATTGGAGACGCAGAGTTGAATCTGCCAAAAAACGTATGGTAGATCGAGTGCACAGACAGACCACCGAAGAGGAGGTTGCCGAAGAGCTTGGTATCAGTCTTGAGGCATATTTTCGCATAGATGCAAAGCTAGACCAAGCCATCATGGTGGCCTTAGAAGATGTAAACATGATCGATCGAACACATCCGAGCATAGAAGGTCCGGAGACAATCGTCGAACGTGCATCACTTCTGGAGCGCCTTGTCGTGTGTCGCGAGGAGCTCCCCGAGCGTGAACGGCTCGTGATCGCCCTCTACTATGAAGAGGAGCTGACTCTGCAGGAAATCGCTGAAATACTTGGCGTCACCGAAGGACGTATATGCCAGATACATACTACTGCTCTCCTCTTCCTACGAGATATCTTTGACGAACCTTCAGTAAAAAAATCCGCGGCAGTGCCTCCTGTGAGCACCGGGGATGAGATTGCGGCCGATCTCTTGTTCCTTTTGGAAGATACGCCACCGCTGGATACCGAAGACATAGTCCAATCTCTCCAAACATTATTTGATGATCCATGACGCACTCGTGCGTCTTTTTTTTGCCAAAAAAAAGCAGCCAATTATTGACCGCCTACTTGCGAAACCGCAGGTTTAAGTTTCTCCGCCTCCGTAATATCGATGGGATCATCCGAGTCATCCAGATCCCGGATACGCGCCAGAAACTCCTTGTACTCACGTACCTTAAATGCATCCTTGATACCGGTTATAAAGGGCAGAAACCCTTGGAGTGGCTGATCGCGCAGGGTATCATCAGGTGTATGGTACCAGTACAATCCCACAACCCGGAGCGCGCCGATAACGGTATTGTCTACGGTCTTCTGCCACTTTGTGGAAAGACGTAATTGCCGGATAACAAACGCTCTTCCCAGATTTACTTTGACATTGATGCCTTCGTACAAAAGTAAGCGTACTACGCGTGTGGCATTGCCAAACGCGCGCTCACGCTTGGCCCGACGCACCTCATCGGAATCAATATGTTCGTTTGCCGACCTCAATCTCCCCGCAAAGCCCTGTACCAAGGGTGCCACCTGCACGAATGTATCAAGATATCGCAAAAAAGTCCTTTGCCCTATCGTCGCCATACGATTCCATGCTCGTTGTAGATCCGTATCTCCCGCATCCCCCAATCTTTCTACACAGGCAAGGATACTAGAAACCCGTGAAGCTTCTTTCATAAAACGAGCAAGCAACTCTTCGGCGTTGGTAGGCAGACGCATGCCGCGCAGACGATGCTCAAGTGCTTCACGCTCATCAATCCCACTGTACCCCGCTTGCATCTCCATTGGCGTTATACCGTTCATCAGCTCATGCGCCATCCGAATAAGCTGTGCATCTTTATACCCCTGACCTTTTTTGAACTTAGAAAAATTAAGGGCGACCTTTTTCGGTAGCTTATCATCAATTATCATCTGCTGGATATGCGGGGGGAGATCCAATAGCCGAAGATACGAGCTTACCGTCTGATAGGTTACTCCCACGAGCTCCCCTATAGCTTTCAAGGACATGCCTTTCTCATCCCGCAACACCCGATAGGACTCTGCTACCTCGATCGGATTCAATTGTTCGCGATGAATATTCTCTATGAGAGAGGCAATAAATGTGTCCGGGTCTCCCGTCCATATACCAAGTTCATAGCTCGTAACCCCAAGGGCTTGGAGAGCCCGAAATCTCCGCTCTCCCACCATCAGCTCATAGTGGCCTTGTATGGTAGGATGTGACTTTACTATCGGCGCCTGTAGCAATCCCTCATTACGAAATGAGGTGCTTAGATTCTCAATTTTTTTCTGGTCAAACTTCTTACGTGGTTGTTTGGGGTTGAAATGCACCAAGGAAAAATCTATCTTCTCGTACCGTACCAGGGATTTTATGGAACCAGACGGCACGACGGGAACCTTCCTGGATACCTCGACAGCAACTGCGGTTGATCCCATACTAGCGTCCTCCTTTTTTAAGATTCATTTGTTTACAAGATACGTGAGAATACGACGGGCGTCAAATGCAATTTCTATGCACATGTTTGGCAAAAACTGATTGCCAGAAGACGCAGAAACATGGTACTTAAAAACTAGCTGGTGATTGTACCAGCAACTCAATCGGGAGGGGGGTTATGCGCCTCCTCGGAACGTCCATCGAGAAAGCACACAACCCCCTTCCCAGCCCCAAAAAAAGCGCACTCTCTGTGTGCTTTTGTTTTTAGCAAATGATAAAAAATTTAAACCTCGTGAATATCGTGTTCCAAAAGCCGATGATCCGCGCTGAATAAAAACCGTCCCATAAAATTTTTGCCGGAAAGCAATATAGGCATCCAATGACGATCATCCGCCCACATTTCCTGAAATGGTATCTCCGGATGCAAAAACCATTGTGGACGCATCTCCTCGGATTCCGTCGGCTCACCCTCAAATACAGAAGCGCTAAACACATGTGTCTCAAGTACCATAGGATCTCCCTCAAACAAAAACTCCAGTACCGCACGTTTGGTAAGCTCCGGCACCCGAATACCCGCCTCCTCTGCCAGCTCGCGATGTGCCGCCGCCTCAACCGTCTCTCCCTCCTGTACTTTGCCGCCAAACCCATTCCATCTGCCCGCACCAAATCCCCGCTTTTTCATACCAAGCAAAATTCGAGCATTGTCATATACTAGGCAAAGCGTGAGTACTTTTTTATTCATATACTCAATAGTATATCAAAATGAATAGGCTGATTGACAGATACTATATATTTGCTAGATTGGCTAAGTACTTGAACTTTCTCATACAGGAAAAAAGAGGTGTCTGTGTGGAATCTCATAGAGAGCTACATCACCCGCCAACACGCAATCGTAACTTGCCTACCTTGCTTCTTCTCTTCTGCTACTAGCCTCCTCCGCCCCTTTTCTCCTCCATCCTCCAATACAGCGTTCACGGCTCGAGCACGTTGCCAGGATCCCCCTCATTTTTTACACCTATTCCCGGGTGCATTTTTTAAACCCTGACAAGGAGTCGTGAACTCCCCGCACTGGCTATCGTAGCCAAAATGGACAACGCGAAAGCGCGGTGTGGACGTTGGAACGTGGCGGATGCTGTGGACAAACAACATACGGCATTCGGAGCCAGTGCGATACCTTTTATACCCCACAAACAAGGGGTATTTTATTTTTTGATGCAATCTGCTATGCTCGTGGTGAAGTAATTTGTCAGAGGAAAGGAGCGCCACGTGGAAGCAACCATGAAAACACTCGACTTAGACGCATTAACCACGCCCAACATGTTGCAGTTTGCGCATGTAGAATTCGAAGACCGAAGCGATGTGCAAGTCTTTCGCATAATCAAAGCCCTGCATCCAGAGGCGAGGCGCGTCATTGCCGTTGGAGGGTCAGCGGAGTTACTGATGAACTTAACATCACATACCCCGATTGTGTATGTAGATGCCAATAAAAGGGAGATGCAACGGGTTTTTGCCAAAATCTCGGAAACACTCCCCCGAGCACTCGAACAAATCACATTCATTTGTGAGGAAGTGGTGGAAAGTATCGGCAGAGCGTTTTCCATTCAGCCAGGAGATGTGGTTCTCTTTCTCCGATCTCTGCACCACCTCGATGATCCCTCGGCCGTGCTTGCCAAAATCAAGAGTCACCTCCTTGATGGATGGATCGTTATCGCGGACTCATCGCTGGAACTTATGACCGCTTGGCAAACACGAAGTGAGGCACATACGCAAGATAGCGCGTGCATACAAAACATGTCCGCAATGGGAATTGTAGATGAGATATCCGTGAGACGATTTCTCGCCAAAAATAGACTCGGACTTGCGTATTTATTTTACAATCCCCCCTGCCCCTGCGGCGAACTCTTCTGCTCTCAACAAACTTTTGGATGGTTCTCTGCGCATCCAGTACCTCAAGAGTAACCTGCCAAAACAAAAACAACCCCAAACTTCTGGGGTTTTCTTTTTTGTCTTTTTACCTATATCAGTGAATCTCCAAGCCAGGAGAAACTTCTGTATCCGGCTGTAACAATACGGGACCTGCGGCGTCCCCGGCGGCAAGGAGCATGCCTTGCGACTCAAACCCCATGAGCGACCGCGGCTCAAGATTGGCGACAATAATAATCTCGCGACCTATAAGCTCCTCGGGCGTATATTTTTTGCCGATACCTGCCAAAATCTGGCGGCGCTTCTCATCCCCTAGGCTCACCTGCAAACGTAAAAGTTTATCCGACCCCTCTACCCGCTCTGCCTCAAGAATACGCGCAACACGAAGATCCACCTTGGCAAAATCAGTAAAAGGAATTATATTTTTTTCGTTCATCGATAGGCATGTTCAATATAAATCTTCTGCCACCAGTGTTTCCCTTGCTGGTAGCCAAAGAGCACCCCGAGCGCTAAAAATACAAAAGAGAGTACACTATGGATTTGCACCCATACCTCCCAGCTAAGCCCGAGTCCATATCGCTCGAAATCATTGAGAAGAAGACCGATATACCAAATCTCAAGCACCGCATGTGCCACAAATTGGAGCAATATGCCGAGCAGGACAAAAAGAGAGATGTAGATGATGCGTTTGGTACTCATACCACCATAGTAGCAGAGAATATCGTGGTACCAAACCAAGAATCTACGCGCTAAACTTTTTGGGCAAGCGCAAGATTAGTCGTACCAGATGCTCCCCCAAATGGGATACTGGCACTTACCACAAAGAGATCCCCCTCTTTGAGAGACATGATATCATTTGCTTTGGCGATTTTTTTGGTCTGGAGCAAAAGATCATCGGCACTCTTCATGACTGGCACGCGATAGCCATATACACCCCAAGAAAAATTGAGTCGGCGCAAGGTCTCTAGGTGCGGGGAGAGAGCTATAATCGGCTGCATATGGCGGTGCCGTGCGATGCGCCGCGCGGTCACGCCTTTCTCCGTCATCACTACGATGAGCTTGGCACCAATTTGCTCTGCTACACGCACCACGGAAGCCCCAATAGCTCCGGCGATAGAAGTATCCTCGGGGAAATAGCGCTTGCCTATCTCCGATGTAGCACGCTCAATAATACTTACCATAGTGCGTATCACCTCCACTGGAAACTTGCCAGTTGCCGTCTCATCGGAAAGCATCACCCCGTCCGTACCATCCAAGATGGCATTGGCAACATCCGTCACCTCTGCACGCGTTGGGATAGGACGGGAAGCCATAGAGTCGAGCATCTGGGTCGCCGTCACTACCGGCTTGGCACGTTTGAGACAAAGCGCGATAAGCCGTTTTTGGATATGTGGCACATCCGCCATCGGCACCGAGAGTCCAAGGTCACCCCGCGCTACCATAAGACCGTCCGCCACATCCAAAATCTTATCCGCGTGATCCACGCCAGACTGTGTCTCGATTTTAGCCAAGAGAAACGGCGGATTCTTTTTGGGTAACAAATTGCGGATAGCTTCAACATCTTTGGGACCTTGGACAAAAGAAATAGCAATCGCGTCCGCTCCCGCTTCGATAAGAGTCGCAGTATCCTCGCGGTCTTTTTTGGTAAGCGCCATGTGCTTGAGCGTCATGCCATGCGCGGAAAATCCTTTGCGCGAGAGAAGTGGCCCGCCAACAGCCACTGTGGCAAGCACGCCACCGGGAATAGTTTTTTTGACTATGAGCTTTATCTGACCATCTCCGATATAAATCTCATTACCGGCTTTTAGGCTCTTAAGAATGGTAGGAAAATTAAGCGATATTTCTTTGGCAGTACCGCGCACAGCTTTTGCTCCAATACAAATCTCTCCCCCTACTGCAAGCTCGGTTCCCGGCTCTACGTCACCAATACGAATCTTGGGACCCATAAGATCCCCCATAATAGAGAGTGGTACTCCCAGCTCGCGCTCCACAGCCCGAATGCGTTTGACACGCTCTAAGACCTCGGGCTTGGGGCAATGCGACATATTAATGCGAAATACATTGACGCCCTCTTTGGCGAGCGCTTTTATCATATCGGCCGAGCCGGAGGCGGGACCGAGTGTAGCTACAATCTTTACTTTTTTCTTTGAGATATGTTTCATAACCAAAAAAGTATACACCTGAATCAAAAATTTTGCAAACAAAAAGCCTCTTTTGTAAAGAGGCTACGCTACACAAACCAGCAAGTTGTCTAGGTCTCCAGATAGTGGCGCGCCATACGAAACGCCTCACTCGGGCTCTGGGGAGCATATTCAGTGGCGCGTTTTGCAGGCGGATCTTTCGAAGGGTACCGCGAAATATTATACCCGACCATCTGTACTTTCATCTCTACATAGAGAGTGAGAACCTCTCTATGGCTCATAAGGAGCAAGCGTTGCTCCTTGCCGCTTAATAAAGCGCAAAACGGACTTGGGTCAGTGAGAAGAACACCGTGGGTGCTATCACCAAAATCAGCTACACATAAAAATTCGAGAGCTGGATTTTGCCCGCCAGTAAGTCCCCGTAATGCGCCCGCGAGAGAGGCAACACGCATGACGCCTATGTGCACAGAAATACGTGGCACTTGGATAAGCAATGTATTGCCTTCAGAATCTTTCTCGACTGTTTCAATGGCTAGTGCATCTGCAATTAACGCACTCCATATCTCATACCCATCAGAAGTATACCTTGGTATCCAACAAATTTTATCCCCCTTTGTTTTATCGCAGAGTAAACGTGCCAAAGCCGCCGCTTCCGCCTCCGGCCGCGACTCTGTGCCGAGGTGAAGAAACTCTTGTAGCTCCTCTGGTATAGGCATATATGCTCCTTTTGTAAAGACATAATCTGCCTGCGTTGTACAGAAAAATGTATGAAAAGTCAACAAATGGAGCGCAGTCTGCTACCATAGCGATATGGTCGCAAGCAACAAGGAAATAGCCGATCTATTATTCGAGACAGGCGCGCTTCTGGAGATGGAGGGCGTGGCTTTTAAACCTCGCGCATTTGAACGTGCCGCGCTTGCCGTAGAGTCATCTGACAAAGATATAGCATCTGTATACCGCGAGCATGGTATAGACGGCCTTTTGGAGATACCAAGCGTAGGGAAAGGCATTGCCGAACATATCAAAGACATCATCACCAAGGGGGATTTTGCCGAACATAAACGCCTCAAGAAAAAAATCCCCGTACGTGTCAGCGAACTCCTCCAAATTGAGGGCGTGGGACCAAAAATGATAAAAACGCTTTGGGATAAGCTCCGGGTAAAAAATCTCAAGGATCTGGAGACCGCGGTGCGTGTAGGTAAGATCCGTACACTCCCCCACTTTGGGCAAAAATCACAGGACAAAATCCAGAAAGGTATAACGTTTCTCAAAAAATCTGGCGGACGAAAATCCCTCGGGGAAGCGTGGCACGACGCCGAGGTGCTCAAGCGCATGATCGCATCATTCCCCGGGATAGAGCATGTGGTACTAGCAGGCTCTCTGCGCCGTCGCAAAGAGACTATCGGCGATATCGATATGATTGCCGTTGCCCAAGACCCAGCACATGCTATGGGGCAATTTGCCAGACTTCCTATGGTAGCGCATATTTATGCCCAGGGTCCGGCCAAAACTCTGGTGCGCCTTAAAAATGGCATGGACGCAGATCTACGCGTTGTACCAGAGGAATCATTTGGTGCAGCACTCAATTATTTTACCGGATCAAAAGAGCATAATATCGCACTACGTGAGATTGCGATAAAAAAAAACCTAAAGCTCAATGAGTATGGACTGTACAAAGGAGTAAAACGCATTACCGGCCGCACCGAGGAGGAGCTCTATAAAGCTCTAGGACTAGACTATATTGAGCCAGAGATGCGCGAGATGACCGGGGAGATAGAAGCCGCGCGCCAGCATAAGCTCCCCAAACTTATCAACTACGGAGATTTGCGGGGAGATCTGCAGACCCAGACCGATTGGACCGACGGAGAGGACTCCATCGAAGCAATGGCGCTTGCAGCTGAAGAGGCCGGACTTGAGTACATTGCTATCACCGATCATACCCAGAGTCTTGCAATGACCGGCGGATCAGACGAGAAAAAACTTCTGCGGCAAATAGCGGAAATCGACCGGATACAGAAAAAACTACAAGCCACCGGACACCGTATCGTTCTTTTGAAAGGCGCCGAGGTGAATATCCTAAAAGACGGCTCGCTCGATATTGATGACCCTACTCTTATGCAACTCGACATCGTGGGTGCCGCGGTACACAGCAATTTTAATCTTTCAGAGATAGATCAAACAAAACGTGTGATACGTGCCATGGAGAACCCTCACGTGGATATATTATTTCATCCTACGGGACGCATCATCAACAAACGCGAACCGATAGAACTCGGTATGGACGCCATCATCAAAACCGCCAAACGCACCGGGACGATTCTGGAGATCGATGCCCATCCTGAACGCTTGGATCTCAAAGACGCATATATCCGTGCATGCGTCCAAGCAGGAGTAAAAATGTCCATTGACTCGGATGCTCATGCGGCCAATCAATTTTCGGTGCTTGAGTTTGGTGTCGCCACTGCCCGACGCGGTTGGGCAACAAAAAAAGATATTATTAACGCCTGGCCACTTAAAAAACTTCGCACGTTCCTTAAAAAATAAAAATCCCCGTAATACACGGGGATTTTTATTTGTAAACTTCCCTAGCGAATCTCGTAGGTAAGCGAGACACTCAAACGAATCTCCTGCGAACCCGGCTCAATCACCGGCGCTTCAGCTACGGCCGGCGCGGCAATACCCTCGCCACCCCTCCCATAGGCGTCTTTGGTATAAAAATATGGCGTCGGTCCATACCCCTCCTGAATATTGAGGAGTTTGCCCAAACCAAATCCTCCGGCTTTCGCAATCGCCGAAGCCTTTTCTTTGGCGTTTGCAATCGCCTCCTCTCGGGCCTGATCTTGAAGCTTGGTTGGATCGTCTATAGTGAAGTTAAGCTGTGAGACGGAGTTAGCCCCCTTATCGGCAATGCCTCCCAAGATAGTGCCTGATTTTTCAAAGTCGCGAACTTTTACTGAAACCGACTGTATAATCTCGTACCCCGCGATAGATGCCGGCGGACAAGGCTGGGGAGCGGACCCGCCTGGCGTGACACTCCGATAATCGCAGGCGTAGGTCTGGTAGCGCGGCTGAATCATAAGTCCTGTTGTCTGAATATCTTTTTTGTCTACTCCATTATCCTTGAGAAATTGGATAATATCGTTAGACTTTTTGGTATTTTCCTGGCGTAGCGAAGTGACATCTGTCCCACCCTGAGTGATCACCTGGTAGCTAAACCCTGCAACATCCGGGACCGCCACCACCTTACCCTCGCCAGAAACGGTAAAGCTTCGAAAAGACGAAGGCTGTACAGACTTAGAGTAGGTATTTACGTAACTCAATGCCGCAAGCGCAAAAGCGAATAAGACGATAATTGCCGCAATACCCAGATAGTTTTTTATTTTTGTCTCCATCATAACGTGTATATATTAGTGATAAATTGGCTATCCTACACAAAGTGCACCCATATGAAGACGCGGCATCACTCTATTTCTTTCCAAGAGTTATCAAGCTCCCACCCCCCTACCGGTCCAGCACGAAAATCAAGATTCGCAAGACCTGCCTGGTAATTAATGACCGAGCTCGCCTCAACAAACACCCCCTCGCCAAAAAGGGCATAGGGATCAGGCGCATCACGGATAGTTAGGAAGCCTTTTGCCGCGTAGAATACCCCACCGGTGAGACTATTGGTGTGTACCGCCACTGCGTTAGGGGTCGTAAAATTTTTACTCAAACCAATGATAACCATAAACGAATCAGAATTACCGCTTCCGGAAAATGTGCAAATACTTACGTCTACCGGTCCCTCGGCGACGATAGTACCACTACTCGCCCCAAATGATGAATCAAGCCGAATTGTACAAGCAGCAGCCGTACCGATGTCGAGATCTCCTTTGACATAGATATTACCACCCGTGCCCGGATCATGCATGGTGAACGTCGTACTTCCCCGTATCGTAAGATCCGCAGGGAACACTACCGGGCCCGTGAGCGTCACATTGGCATTGTTAAAATCAACATCATCACCCGCGATACAATTGGCACGCTGGGTCGCAAAACTTGCCGGGATATTATTACATGTGGCGCTAGCTTCTACCTCGGTAATCAGCTCATCGATTTTTGTAAGAGAGATTGGTGCGGGAAGCGGCGTGGGATGGACGGTGGTCGGCGTACCGCTCGGGGGGTTTTTTTGGGTGCTACCCCATGTATTACTACCACCGTCTACCTCATAGTACGCTTCATCCGTCGCATCATTACCCACAATAGACCCTTTTATCTTGTAGCCCACCGTATCGCCTGTAGTAATCACATGGTTGATCGTGCTGTGAATATCTCCGGTGTAAAAATCCGTACCGGCAAACTCTACATCACCAAAAAATACCTTAAATGCCTCATCCCCCGGCCGTGGCAACGAACCGGATACATCCCCCGTATCATTGTAGGGAGACCAAACAGCACTCCCAGAACTCCAGTCTGCGGTAAACAGCATCTCGGCCGAGGAGCTTGCTGTATAGGTAGCCGGTCCACCACCACCCACAATATAGTAGTTGCTCGTATCGGTACTACTCGGTGTACTCAAAATCAACCAATACTTGCGGCCAGGGTATACCGGATTTTGTCCTCTACCAATATCAAACTCCACCCAGTCAAAATTGGTTGAGACTGCTGTATGGGTAAATGAAGCATCGAATAGCGCACCATTGTTATCTGGTTTACTACTACCGACTCCGTTGCTCACATCCTCTACCAGGGTAAGATCAAAACTAGATGGCGTACCAACTTTTCTCATATATATCTCGACTTTTCTGATCACTCCGGTGCGATTGACCATGAAAGACTGCGCCATGTCCTGATGACCGGCAAACCTGCGCACATTAAACGTATAGGGAGGGAGGGTGCCTGGCGATGGGGTGGGCTGTGCTGTTTTCAATACATCTGCAAGATTCTGTTGGGAAGCATCAAGTGTCGAGCTCGCCACATGGAGATCCCCGTTTATAGTAATTCTATTGCTAACAGCGGCCCGTACCACACTGCCATTACTAAATATACTCCCATTGATAACCGGCGTGTCTTGATGCACGATGCCCAAATACCCTGATTGGGCTCCATAATTAAGTGAAGTGCCTGCGCCTGGACGGAGATTGAGACTCACCTTGCGAAATGCACTGGAAACATCACCCGTAGAAACGATGCTTTTTTCGGTAAGCCCTACATCAGAGACATTACTTGTAGCACTTGGACCGCCGGAGACCAAAGAGATAGTCTCGCTTGTATCGTAAGCCATATTTTGAATAATGCGATATCCCACATCCTCGATGCCAGCCTCTGCCAAAAAATAAGACTCCTTGGCCTGCACATCGCCACGCACTTTTATCTCGTTCTCAACCGCGAGTGCGGCAAAACCAAACATCATCGTCAGAGATATAAATAAGAAAAATATTACTACCGTGAGTGCCGCCTGTCCATGGTTGAGCGATTGTCTCTGTATGCGTACAAAATACATATATATGAATTGATTACTGGTATGCACGCCGCATCAGCGCCGTCCCATAAAAATTAACCCCATTTACGGTCATCTCTATCTTGATCGCATACGTTCCGGTAACCAAGGTAATCTGCCGAAATACGAGATTGCTGACATTGAGGCTTGGCGGTGTAAGATCTTCGGCGGCGGCAGCCCCTTCGGTCACCTGAATCTTGCCACCTATCGAGGTTGCTACCCAAGCAAACCGGACCTGCTGTTCTGCCAGAGTCTCCGGATCATACCCCGTGATCTCGAGTGTGCCCGGATGGCCGGCCGTGATAGTGGTAATGGCACTCCCAAACCGAATATCACGGATCATCCGTTCCATAGCGGCCTCGCCAGCACTGGTAACTGCACGCGTGGTGCGCGCATGGCGTAGCACTTTGGCAGTCATGAATAAAGCATCAATCACCACGACAGAAAGCAAAATAAAAAGCGCAATATAGACCACCGTCTCAACCAGAGTAAATCCCCTGTTCTTGGATGTTCTGTGCTGTAAAGACATACTAATTGGCAAATATGTTTGTCATATATGTAGAAATAGCCTGCGTCTTTGTACCCGATCGTCCTGGCCAAGAGATAGTAACCGTAACCTTTCTCGTGCCCGCATCCGCTATGCCCCCTGCAAACACAATATCCTGTGTGCCATTGGCAACATCGCGATCCACCGCATTTAACTGCACCGTGCGCGTAAATACCCCATCTATTTGATCTGCTAAAGCGCCAGCAACCAACGTCCACTCATTGGCACCCGTATCGTATACCAGATGATAGTCAGTCCCCGTAGTAATCGGTACGATGTTCGCCGTCCAACCATCATCACGTATTGACTTGAGAGCCTCTATTCCCTCCTCGGCCAAAAAATTAGCCTGGACTCTGCGCAAGTTTTCACTGATTATTTGAAATGAAACTTTCGCAGAAAGCATCACACCCAAAAGCGAGATCGTAATAATAGCAACCCCGATGACGATCTCAATAATCCCGAATCCTTTTTGTGAAGTAGAAACACGCATACTAACGCAATAATATAATTCCTGTTGATTGTATGCTAATAGTCTTTACCTTAGTCGTATCACCTTTTGACCAAAGTTTAATCGTACCGCTTGCCGTCTCTCCCGTCAGACGCTTGAAAACCGCATCCTCGTGTTTGGCATCCACGGCGATCGTGGTCGAAGCTTCTACGCTCGGCGGAAGTATATACTCCCGAAATCCATCCGTACTGGTAGCGGCGGGAAGTGTTGCGACATCCACCGGCAAAGAGGAGCCAACAAACAAAAGAACCCTATCATTATTGAACCGTACCCCATATTGCGACTGATCTCGGGAAGAGAGCGTCTTTGACCTCGCCTCCTCCATGATGGCAATTACCGTATCAGCGGCGGCGTTGAGATCGGACTGGTGCTGGAAGAGAGAAAACCCTCCCACAGCAATAACGGTAACCATAGCTATCAAGGCTATTACCAGCATCATCTCAATCAACGTAAATCCGCGCCGCATAGCTTTATGATACCAGATAAAACCCACACCGGGCGGGGCCTCTGTGGACATTGTTTTATTAGACCCTATAAGATACCATACGCAAAAAAATAAAAAAGCGCTGCACATGCAACGCCTAATGGACAGGTTGGATACGAAGAATATCTTGCGTATAACGCTCGAAGTGATATCCCATTATGGCAAGACGTATTGCTTCCACAAACATCTTTGGTCTTTTCACAAGAATCTTTGCCAAGAACGTAAGATACGCAGGACCATGAGCCGAAAATGTTTGGTAGAAGAGGGACCGCGCCAGGGCTTTGAGCTCGAGCATGCCGATTTTGCGCACCGTATGATCAGTTACCTTAAGAGTTGTGAGCAGACGATAGGCTCTCCCAAAATAACTTTTAAGCCCCTTGCCATACAGAGCATTTAAAATCATCCGGTATTCCCGCAATACCGTCTCCGAATCACGCTCCGGGATATACGCAAGACGTGCACTCACATTATTGCCGGACGCCTGATCAACGAGCCTCCCCGCCTGAGCCAGCCGAATATAGAGATCGGTGCCTTTGAGCGGCTCCAGAATCCCGGTCATAGCTACTGCTATCGCCGTTTCTTCTATGAAGGCTACTTGGCGCTCGGCGGCATCCTCCGGCTCTCCATCCATCCCATAGATAAATCCTGCCGTCACCTCCAATCCTTTTTGTTGCAGAGTCCGGATAACATCGGGAAGAAAATCCGGATTATACTCCTTGCTCCCGATCATACGCTGGGTATTTTGAGTCTTGCCAATCCGTCTAAGCACTTTAGCATTCGGCGTCTCAATGCCTAAAAACACCATACTAAAACCGGCATTTACCATCGCATCTACAAGTTCCAACGACTTGCCGATATTGACACTTGCCTCCGTATAAAAGGCAAATGGAAATCCGTGCGCTTTTTGCCAATGGGCAAGATGCGGAAGAAACTCAAGCGCCCGTTTCATCTGGCCAATAAAGTTGTCATCCACCAAAAATACCGGACCGCGCCAGCCACACATAAGAAGCGCATCGCATTCGGCAAGCATCTGTTCGGGCGTTTTGGTGCGGGGAATTTTGCCAAAGAGTTTTGTAATATCACAAAACTCGCAATCAAATGGGCACCCGCGCGAAAACTGTATCGCCATGGAGCCGTAGGCATTAATCTTGAGAAGATCGAACCGGGGAATAGGAGCAAGACGTATGTCGGGCTTCTCTCCTCTCGTATCATAGACACGTTGCGCCGTACCAGACTGCAAGTCTCTCACAAGGTCAGCAAATAGCGTCTCCGCCTCGCCAAGAAAAAAATGATCCACCAAACCGCCACACTCCTCTTCTATCTCTTGGCGATAAGATGTCGGATGCGGTCCACCCACCACAATTGGTGTATCGTATTTATTGCAGAGCTGAATCACCCCGTACAGAGACTTCTTTTGGACAAGCATGGAAGAGGTAAACACCACATCCGCCCACATAATGTCATCTGCCCGAAGAGGGTCTACATTCATGTCTACAAGACGCACGGTCCAGTGAGCAGGGAATAGGGAGGCGATAGTGATCAGTCCGAGTGGAGGCATGCCTGCCTTCCGTCCGATAAACGGCAGGGCATATTGAAAACCCCAATAAGATAGCGGGAACTTTGGGAATACAAGCAATACATTCATAGCGTCCTCCTTCGTTTTTATGTTGTAAAAAAACTGACTATCGAACTTAGCCTATCTCAAAACGCTTATAAAATAAAGCTCCTAAGTATCACACAAAAATCTTTTCTCCAAACAAAAAACTGGACATGCGCTCTATCCAGTTTCATCCTTTTTTAAAAAACGTACGGCTAATTTGTTTTTATAGCGACGTTCAAAATACGGTCTCCCTCTTTTACCCCAGAGACAATCTCTACTTTGCCATCCTGGCCGCGCACACCAGTCACTACCAGCACCTCACGGTACGCGTTACCCTCGGGAATACGCACAAAGGACTTACCATCTTTTTCGACGATAGCAAATGAAGGAACCTTGAGTACATCAGATTTGGAAAACGTCTGTATATGCAAATTAGCAGTAAGACCACTCCGCAACCGTGCGTCTTTCGTAGTAAGCACAATTTTGGTCTTGAAATTTACCACACCATCTACTACGGTTTCTGCGGGATCAATATAGGCGACCATCTCCGTAAACGTGTCCCCTGGAAATGCATCAAACGTAACTGCTACGGGATTTCCCGGGGCAATTTTGCCGATATCAACTTCCGGGATAAACACCTCAATCTCCAGAGCATCTTCTGAAATGAGCAAAAGCACTGCGGTATTTGCCGCTACCACCTCGCCCGGATCGTAGTTACGCTTGGTGATAATCCCCGCGATAGGTGTGCGGATTATATTTTTGGAGAGCGAGGCATGGGTGGAAGCTAGACGAGCCTCGGCCTGCTGTACGTACGCCTCTTGAGCCGCAATCTGCTCTTTGGTAGACCCTGCTTTTTTCAGCGCAAGCTCATTTTGGGCGAGGACGAGAGCAGAATCTGCAGAGCGAAATTTTTCATCTGCCGTTGAGAGATTGACGATAGCAGTATTGATATTGGTTCGTGCTGTAGAAATATCAGACTTATATGCATCAATTGAGGTTTGCGTAAGGCCTGCAGTCGGGGTGAGTGCATTGACCGCCAGAGATAAGCGCTCCAAAAATATGCGCGACTCGGAAAGATAGGTTTTTGCCTGCAAGACTTGCGCATCCAAGCGGGCATCCGTACGCACCGCGACCAATGATGTCTGCCAAGCAACCAAGTGATCTTTCAAAATACCGTATCGCTCCTGCAAATCCAGCTTGAGCTGTGCCTTGCCAGCAAAAAAATCTATCGATATATTGGAGGTTAAAAATTGATCGGCAGTCCCTCTAATGGCATCATCTGATTTAGTATAAGCATCTTCTATTTTGTCCACGAGACCGATTTTAGCATCCGCAAGCGACGTCTCGGCATTGGCGACTTTGACCTCTTGGATACGGATCTCCTCGGGCCGCGTGCCACGTCGCAGCTCATCAAGTTTTGCACGCTCCACCGCAAGAGTCGCTTCGTCCTGTGCCACATCGGCTGCAAGATCAGCGGAACTCAATTCCGCGAGCATCTGCCCCTGCGCAACTTTGGCACCGACATCGGCGGTAATAAAACTAATCTTGCCGCCACGCTCGAAAGCAAGATCAATACTCTTTAGCGGTTTTGTAGTACCGGTAGCGGCGACCTCCTGCACGATCGCCCCGCGTTCTACCGTAAGTAGCTCCGGACGCGCATTTTTTTTGCGTGCATAAAATACGCCGAATGCACCACCGCCCACCAGAACCACCAAAAGCGCGATACTTATCGGTTTTTTGAGAAAACGCACAAAACGAGATCCTTTCATAATTTTCGCACTATAGCACAACTTGGGGTAGAAAAAAAGAGCCTTACCGTAAGACTCGCTCCCTGCAAAAATGTTAGGTACGGTACTTTTCCAATGATTGGTTAAGATGCACTAAGGCGCCATGTAGCCCCCCTATATCGCCAAGGACTGAACGCTCGACACGTGGCAACTTGGGATAAATCTTTACCGTCTGTTCAAAATAATCTCTCGTCTGCTGAAAAAATTCCCGCGGTCCTTTGCGCATAATAGCACCCCCTAAAATAATAAGCTCTGGAGACCAATGCACCATGACGTTGTTCAAGCCATACGAAAGCACGCGTGCAGACTCCCGCCAAACATCCGGATCAGTAATATCACTCGGACGCATTTTATACTTGCGTTCCAGGCTCGTACCAGAGATATACTCTTCCAGATGTCCGGGCATGGCGCATGTGGCACACAAAGGTCCGTTGATGTCAATAATCTGATGCCCGATCTCAAACCCATAGGCATTGCGGTCAATCTTGCCGTCCACAATCCGCACGCCTCCCACACCCGTGCTTACCGTCACATAGGCGACGATACCAAACCCACGCCCTGCGCCATCAGTCGCCTCCCCCAATCCCACAAATGCTGCATCATTTTCCAAATACACCGGGCAGCGAAATGCCTTTTCTAAATCGCGCTTGAACGGCTTGTCTACCCAATCCGGCAGATGTGGAGAGTTGGCAAGTGTGGTATGCGCCGCATCGAGCGGCCCGGCGATACCGCCCGAGACCCCTTCTATCTTTTTGTCTCCTGCAAAATGCTTACCCGTCGCAATCAAAGCATCCAGCCCCTCACGATATGAAGCAGGTGTGGGCACATACTTGGGCTCGACAAATTGCCGGCCATCTTTGGATATGGCGATCCGCGTCGTCGTGCCACCAATATCGAATAATAAGTACATAAATTGGCTACAGACTAAGTATCCTACGTGTCTCTTCTTTATAAGACTCTACGCTCGGTTGGTCAAAGGCATTTACTCCCAAAAGACGCGCCAAGTACATCGTCTCAAGCATCATAAACTGCATACACTGCCCCAGCTCATAGGGCGTCTCCTGTGGCAGTGCAATCTCTCGAAAGGGTAGCCCCGCTTTCTCATACGCAACAGTCACCCCTTGGCGAATAGCCTGCATGATATACGCAAATGGTTTGCCTGCTATCCCCGGCACCAGCTCGACAGTCCCCACCGTATCTTTTGGTACCGACACAGACCCATCTTCGTGCGTCGTGTAGATAAATGTTGTTACCTTATCTCTGGGTCCGCCAAGATAGAGCTGTCCCACGGAATGCAGATCTGTGGAGCCAACGGAAACGGTGGGGGTGATGCCCGTATGCACCGTATTGCCGCTCGTGTCTTTTTCTTTCCCTAAAGATTCTCCCACAAGTTGGCGATACCACTTGCCCAAAGATTCGAACTCGGGATGAAATACAAACAGATCGTGGATTGTTTTGCCCTTTTCTATCTCAACTGCCAAATATATCGCAGAGCGCATAGGCGCATTTTGACGGATATCCTCCTGTAAACCCTCTATAGTCATATCTGCGGCACCACGCAACAACGCCCGCACATCCAACCCTACGCATGCCAAAGGGAATACCCCCGCGGGAGAAAATACCGAATATCTCCCCCCCACTACCCGCGGGATTTCCAAAAACGCAATCCCTTTGTCTTGAGCAAACTTCCAAAGTTTTGATCCATCATCCGAGATAACTATCATACGCTTGAACGCCTCGGAAAATCGTGCGCGGAGCATTGCGCCAACAAACTCCATATTGGCGGCCGTCTCGGTAGTAGCACCGCTCTTACTGACGACCACTACGATCACCTCCTCCGGTACTGCAACATGCCGCGTCATGAGAATCTCAAACCGCAGTAAAAACTCTGGGTCATTTGTATCCAAAAACAACATCTTCGGATGGCGATCCGGCTCCAGAATATCAAAATATCCGTAGAACGTGTCATATACTGCCTTTGCCCCAAGATTTGAGCCGCCAATCCCCACTACTACGATATATTTAAGCTGGGAAGAGACCTTTCCTTTCGCCAGCGCGTACACCGCCTCTAACACACGCACATCTTCCGGCAACTGCAAAAAATGTTCTGGAACTCGATAGGAGGAAGCGGCCTGCAAATTCTCTAAAATACTGGCGCGGTACGTTTGCAATTTTTCTTGGTATGGGCGCAGGTCTCCCTCGCTTATCGATTGTGTGTAGGAAAACTCCATATGAGAAATTATACCTTATTCGCGTACCGCGTGCTTACCGAACTGATTGCGGAGCGCCGACAAAATTTTGCCCGTGTAGTTTGGATGCTCTTTGGATGCAACACGAAACCCGAGTGATCCTTCAATAATTGGTACCGGTACCTCCAGATCTCGCGCAGCCTCCACCGTCCACTCGCCCTCGCCGGTATGCGCAACCGATCCGGAGACCTCCTCAAGATCCTCCCCAAATTGTTTGTACGCATCCCCTAGCCACCCCACCAATCGCGATTCAATAACGCTCCGATGATTGTAGAGATCCGCAACTGCTGGGAGATCCAAATCAAACGGCGCCTCTTTTAAAAGAGTAAATCCCTCGGCAAGCGCCTGCATCATACCGTACTCAATACCGTTGTGCACCATCTTTACAAAATGCCCCGCGCCCGACTCTCCCATGTACTGATACGCATTTGGCGCGGCGGCATCTCGGAAAAGCGTCTCGTATGTTTGAAAAATTTTTTTATCTCCACCTACCATGATGCATGCGCCTGTGCGTGCTCCGCCGGGACCGCCCGAGACACCCACATCCAAAAAATATACTTGCTGTGCCTCAAGACGCCTGCCACGCCGCATAGACTCGCGAAACGGCGAGTTGCCCCCATCCACTACCGCATCTCCCGGAGCTAAGTGCGGCAATAGCTCATCGAGTACTACATCCACCGCCTCATAGGGCACCATAACCCAAATGAGCCGCGGAGTCGCTAAAGCCGCTACTAACGCTGGCAAATCAGATACCGCTTGGGCGCCGTGTGAGACAATCTCGCTGACACGCGTCTCGTTTTCATCATATACCCAGAGCTTGTGACCATGCTCCAGCAAGAGCTCCGCCATCCCAAAACCCATCTTCCCCAACCCTACATATCCTATATTCATAAATATGCGCGTGTTCGTTATTTAGTAATCCCCGCTGGGCCCAGAGAGCCATCCTCATACATATGTAACTGCTCATTCCCCCAAGCCGTAAGTATCGGTGTGATATACCCCCATGAGGCAGCAACCTCCGCAGTACTTGCAAATAGCGTCTGGTCGCCCTGGATACAGTCAAACAAAATACGCTCGTATGCTTCCAATGATTTTGTGCGACCGCGCGCCGATCCATAAGAGAATGAGAGCGATTTAGACTCGAGCGCCATGCCAAATCCGGGCCGCTTCGCTAAAAACGTAAGTATGATGCCCTCATCAGGCTGGATACGAAACGTCAGCGTATTTGCCGGCACCTCTGCCACCGCATCCAAAGCACGTATCCACGATGGTGCTTTTTTAAAAAAGAGCGTGATATCCACTCTATTTTCTTTCATACGCTTGCCAGCCTCCAAATAAAACGGCACGCCACTCCAACGCTCATTATCCACATACGCCTTGATGCGCACATAGGTCTCTGTACGCGAATCGGCGTCGACATGCGCCTCTCGACGATAACTTTGATACTGCCCGCGTACTACATGGTCTGCCATAGCTGCTGCATGGATCGGCCGCAAAGCAACAAGTGCCCGAGCACGCGCAGCGCGTATTGCAGATGGATCAATAGTCTGGGGATCATCCATAGCCACCAGTGCGAGCATCTGTAGCATATGATTTTGCCCCACATCACGCAGTGCGCCAATATCTTCATAAAATCCACCCCGTCGGCCGATACCCGCCGTCTCCCAGAGCCGCACCTCAACTTTTTCTATGTACCCCTTGCGCCACAGAGGCTCAAACAATGCATTGGAGAAACGAAAGGCCAAAATATTTTGCAGATTCTCTTTTGCCAAATAGTGGTCAATCCGAAATATTTGCTCTTCTTTAAACAACAACCCAAGCGTCACATCAAGCTTTTGTGCAGTCGCCAAATCCCGACCAAACGGCTTCTCTACGAGTATGCGTGTCCAGCCCTTATTGCCTCCACAGGGAATGGTAAGACCCGAGTGCGCAAGATTCTCAAATATAGTGCCATAGGTATTGGGCGGCACTGCCAGATAAAATAATTTATTGGAACATACGCCAAACTGCTCATCTATGGCGACCAGAGCTTCCGCCACACGCTCATAGGCATACGGGTCCTCAAATATGCCATGGACATAATGTAGATGAGCACAAAATGCCGCTACTCCACGAGGTGTTTTGCCCTTGTGTTTATGCGCGATTGCCGAGCTCGCAAACGCCTGCACATCCGCGTCCCGAGCATCCCGGCGTGAAAATCCTACAATACGGAATTGCTTTGGCAACATTTTTTTTTGCCACAGATCAAAGAGCGCTGGCAGAAGTTTTTGCTCGCTCAAATCACCGAATGCTCCAAAAATAACAAATACCGTCGGCGCCTCCGGTGATGTATGTGTACGAGAATGCGACATAGCAAGACTTAGGGACGCTCAATCGGCCGATCGCTCTTTGGGCCGACCATGGTGTCGGAAGAAAGATGCTCCGGTCCCCGATTCTGATACCGTTTGATAAAATCCAAAATGCGTACGGTATCAAGCGGTTCGCCGGTAAGATCAAACTTATCCAACCGTCCCCAAGCAGCGACCGCAATATCGGTGTCATTCGCCGCCCGCGGCGTGATAATCACCCGGGCCCGAAGTAATGCTTTGAGCTCCGTCGTTATTTGGTCTTTGACCCGCGGATGATAACTGACCCAAATTTCTCCGTGCTCGAGATTGTGCACCACGCGCTCGTCGGGAAGTTCTTTGTCATAGAGACCCAAGAACGCAGGCTCGGCATAGTGCGGCCCCGACGTCGGTGGATTTGAATTGTAGCTTGGCCGCAGAGAATTTTCAGGAATATGATCTCGGCCAATAATTGGATATGTGACACTCGCATCCGCCTCACGCTCCGGACCAAAACTTGCAAACAACTGCCATAGTCCAAAAGCAATACCCGCTAGTACACACAAAGCTCCTATGCCGTAGACGAGGCGTTTTAGAGTTCTTTTTCGATCCCCTTGGAGTTTCGCGGCAAGCTTATCCTCCCGCGCCTTTGTGTACGCATCTTTTTTAGGGTCTTCGGTTTTTGGCGTCTCTTCAGTCATACCTCCAGCCTACACCGCCGACGTAAAATGCAAAAGCCCCGGGAGTATCCGGAGCCGAGCATTACTCTAGAGCACCACGGTTTATTTTTTGTTAATCTGTTGCCAAAGCCAGACCACCAAAAGACCTCCTACAATCAGCCAAAGTACAAATCCGATACTCATCACTAAGCTCCAGATGCCAAACAACCCACCATGCACCCCACCGCCAAAACCCATCATGCCGTATGAGCCATCATAATCATATTGCTGCTGCATGCGACCCTGCGCCATAGCGGCAAAAGGCAGAAGAAGTGCCGAAATCATTGCTATTTTTTTCATAGACTTTGTATTAAAAAACATTATTGCGTGTTATTTATATTGAGAGCCTTTTGTTCCACCCAACTTTTAGCCCAGTTAAGGGATCGTAAATACGATGATACTGGAGAGACGAGATTATCAAGAAGTTGTATGCACGCTATCACAAAGTAATAGAATAGCAATACCCATCCACTGTTCCTGTGGAAAACTGTATAAATTGTTCTAAGACTTTTCAGATTTGGATGCAGTGCAAGGCGCTGGTGAAGCGCGGAGTAAGCTGTACTCTTGCAGTACAGCGTCGAGCACTGGAGCCCGCAACGCCGCAATGCGCCAAATCTGAAAGTCTAACGCAGGTACTTCTTCCCTTTGATCTCATCAGGTAGTAAATCCTCCTTCGTATACTTCTCATACCCCTTGCCGTATCCTAGGTTTTTCATGAGCTTGGTCGGGGCGTTGCGAATCTTCATGGGTATCGGTAAATTGCCGTATTTTTTGACATCCTCCATCGCCTCCATGTAGGCGTTGTATGCGCTCTTGTCTTTTTTGCATTGGGAGAGATACGCCACTCCGTGGGCGAGATTGATCCCACACTCCGGGAGCCCTATTGTCTCGACCGCGCGAAATACATCGTTGGCAACCACCAAGGCTGTCGGTTGCGCGAGTCCCACGTCTTCAGAGGCAAATATCACCATGCGTCGCGCGATAAACTTTGGGTCCTCTCCTGCATCGATCATTCGTGCGAGATAATAGAGTGCGGCATCCGGCTGGCTCGCGCGCATACTTTTGATAAATGCGGATATCGTATTGTAGTGCTCCTCCCCTTTTTTGTCGTAGCGCAAGTGCTTTGACTGGAGTGTATCTTTGAGCGAGTCTATCGTAATCTTCCCATAAAGTTTTTGGGCGTTTTCAAGCATGGTAATGGCTTGACGCGCGTCACCATTGGCCATAGCTACCAGCCAGTCTCGGGCGTCTTTTTTGAGTTTAAACTTAGTGCGCGCGATGATCGAGGCCATCTCGGCATCAGAAAATTCGTTGAGCACAAAAACCCGGCACCGAGAAAGGAGCGCGGGTATCACCTCAAAACTAGGGTTCTCGGTTGTCGCACCGATAAGAGTAAGCTCGCCCGACTCTACATACGGCAGGAGAAAATCCTGCTGGGCTTTGTTGAAGCGATGGATCTCGTCCAGAAACAAAATCTTTGACTTGCCCCAGGACTGACCAGCTATCACGCGTTTGATATCGTCTTTGCCGGCGGACACCGCCGATAGCTCGTGCATGTCGGCATCTAGAGCCCGCGCATAAATTTTGGCAAGAGTGGTTTTACCCACACCCGGCGGCCCCCAAAGGATAAATGAAAACAAATGCTTTTCTTCAATAGCAATACACAGAGGCTTTTTGGGACCTACCAGATGCTCCTGCCCGATAAACTCGTCTAAAGACTTGGGTCTGATTTTTGCGGCAAGTGGCTCCATGCATCCGTTATACGCCATAGACGGGACAGCTACAAATCAAAAAAGTATTCTAAAGCAAAAAAAATCGTCCCAAAACGAAAAAGTGCCCGAGGGCGTTGAGTGTGAAGTGTGGTGAGTGGTTGGTGTGGGTTGTGGTGTTTGAGAGTGGAGTGTGTGGTTTGTTTGGGGTGTTGTTGCCGATGGGCGAAGTGTTTTTGTGGGTTGTGTAAGTTGAGAGTGGAGTGTGTGGTTTGTTTGGGGTGTTGTTGCCGATGGGCGAAGTGTTTTTGTGGGTTGTGTAAGGTGCTTACATTCTCAATATATACCTTGGGTATTAGGTGTGCAATAAGTGAGAGGCTAAAGGTGTGGATAAGTAAAATTTGCCCTTATTTTACAGGGGGAATATAAACTAGGTCTTTGACAAAAATATCCTTTCCGCGTAGGAATATATAAGGATACTTTGCAAAAGAGGTTCGCTATGTTGCAAGTTCGCTTTATAGAGATCGCTAGAAAACTACTCGACCAGGCAAGACCAAAGGGAGACCCCACGTCTGATCGCAGAGTCATCGCCAACCAAGACGCGCGCGTCTGGTTTATCCTCATGCAGGGATACTTTCGCGTTACCGAGCATCTTGCCCTGGTAAAAGCAATCATGGAGACTCGCCGAACTGTCGGCAACTTCTGGGGCGAAGATCGAGCGCGTGCCATCGCCGAGTACTTACCAATGGCTCTTGAGCTCGAACAACTCCGCGATATATTTTTCCCACAGCTCGACAAAGACTGCCCCCGATCAAACCTTATCAACTACAATCGCACACTGCTCGACAAAGAGCTCATCACACTCCTAGTACACCTCTACGAGCCGCTGGGCGCGGAGATATTTGTAGACGAGCATGACATACTCGCCGCCTGCCAGGGTATTAAAAAAAATGCCTCGCACCAAGAGCAGGCCGACTACATCGAAGCGCACCTCCTCAAAGCCGCCTGATCCGCAACCCTTGCGGATTTTTTATTATCACCTTACTTGACAAAACCATCCATCTCAGGTATTTTTGGCAAAGAGATTACCTTACAAAAAGGGGGTTTTATGCCATCATATCTTGAAATGCTGACCCAACGCATAGACAACGTCCCAAAAAAATATTGGGAGACATCTATAGACCGCCCCGTAACCATGGACGAAGAGGTGCTCGGTGAGATACCCATGGATGTCCGTAAGATCTTGGGGCTACACCGGCAACTCCAGGAAGAGACAACTGCGCTAGTACGCGATCATGAAAGTACCCACCGGTGCACAAGAACAACAGGCCAACCATGCCCAGAAATCATGCGCCAAACAGGGAAGATGATAAAAGAAGCGGACGTGCTTTTTGAACTATTCATCCTTGCGATACGCCACGAGATCAACATATCCCCCCAAAAACCTATATCCATACGGAGCAACTGGCGAGTTGTAGCTATATCAGAAGAGGCGGTAGCGTCAGCTCAACCATCAGACAAAAGTCCGCTGATAATCTCCATCAGCATAATGCCTGAAGACATCACTCCGGATAAAGACGAAATCGGGCACTAGCCCATCTCCTCCGCACCTCTGTGCGGATTTTTTGTCAGCAAAATATTTAGTGAGCAAAAGTAATTTTGACGGTAATACTCTCCGGAGACGCGCTTACGGTCTCTATGGATATACCATGGTCCGCATCGGTAAATATCTTACCAGGCATCAGTGCCGCATCCCAAGGATTACCTGCAGTCGCGGGGACTGTATCGATCAAATATGATCTAGACGCCAGAGAAAGATCCATCGGCGCAATACGGATAGACAACCCCGAGACGACAGAAATGTTTTTTAAAGGGGCATCAAAACCGTATGGCTGGCGATACTCAAGATAATAGGCATCGTTGGGACCGCGTGGTATACGCACTACTTCAGCACCCGAAGAAGGATATTCCACAGGATGAATAGTCACGGTGGCATCCGTAGAGATAGTCTGTGTATCGGATGCGGCATACCAGCCAAGTCTTGATTTGGCGTATGAGCTGAAGTGGAATAAGGTACCCGAGCCCATGGTATCAAAAAGATCGCCGTACTCGACCGATGTACATGTATTGCTCACCGACACACTTTTACCTGAAGCATCTACGCATCGATACATACTTGCGTGATTGAGGGAGAGATTGTGCCCCAGCTCATGCGCCAAAACCCAGGAGATCTGGGAGCCGTTAATCCACGAGACCGCGGGACTCCCTCCCATCATTGCCACGCCATTCCATATACACGCAGGATTGAGCGGAAACCAAATCATCACGGAATCATAATTTTCCGCGTGAAATCCATCCGCAGCCGCCAGCCGAAACGCCGCATCTTTCCAGTTCATAACCGCACAAGGACTGCTTTTTTGCGGGAGCGTATACCAGCCATACTGGTCACCGTCTTTCTTCTCGTATCCCTCGAGTGTTAACTTTCCAAATGACGCCTCTTCAAAATATTTTTTGACGCTATTTTTCCCTACAAATAAATTCGTACGCAATGTGCCGAGAACATTGGGTCTACGCTTATCATTTTGAAAATTAACTCGGATGACCGCGAGTTTGTGTATCTTCTGATGAGGGGCAGGGACCATGCCTAGCTGACCTGTGCTCTCCGAGGTTCCTCCTCTGCCGACAACCTCTAGGGACCCTACCTGCAACTCTCCCGACCTTTCCACTCCGGAAATCTCTACACGCGACCATGGCTTAGGGATCTTTTGACGTTTTGGCAAAAGAATTTTTATTCTCCTCCCTGTAAGTGCGTTGAGATAATACTCCTCCTTTGCAGATTGAGACTCAAAATTATCAATATGTACAATCTCCAATTCTCCCTCCATCTTGGTCTCCGCTTCTGCGATACGATGCCGTACCGCAAACAAAAGGGTGCTCATACCAAACAGAACCGCAAGACCTATAAAGATTCTTTTCATTTGATTTATTTATGATTAAGCATCCCCTACCCATTAGTATACGTAACGAAAAAATAGAATGCACCTACTATTTGCCGTAGAGAAAACAACTCACCAAATGGTCGTTGACCATGCCGGACGCCTGCATGTGCGCGTAGCAGATGGTGGATCCCACGAAGGTAAACCCGCGTTTTTTAAGATCCCTACTCATTGCATCCGACTCTTTAGTGGACGCTGGTATATTTGACATTTTTTTAAAGGCGTGACAGAGCGGCTTGCCACCCACAAACTGCCAGATATACGTATCAAACGTCCCAAACTCTTTTTGTACCGAGAGAAACGCCCGGGCGTTTTTGACCGCACCACTAATTTTGAGCCGATTGCGGATGATACCCGCGTCCTGCATAAGCACTGCAATTTTCTTCTGGTCATATCGGGTAATTTTTTGAGCATCAAACCCATCGAATGCCCGGCGAAAGTTTTCGCGCTTGCGGAGTATGGTAAGCCAGCTCAAGCCCGCCTGCATGCCCTCGAGTATCAAAAACTCAAATATCCGGCGATCATCATGTACCGGCCTCCCCCACTCTTCATCATGATATGCGATATAGAGCGGATCGTTATTTGCCCACGCACAACGATTTTTTGTTTTCATGTCTAGCCATAAAGGTAGTTTGTAAGTTTTTGGTTTGCATGATTGTATAGAACGTATAGTACTTGAAATACGCACCCATGGTCAAAAAAATAATATACATAGGAGGTCTGGTTTTACTCGTCGGCGCCGCATCCGGCGTTGGGTTTTTGGCCGTCCAAAATAAAAAACAAACGGCGGCATTCCAAAATATACAGGAAAAAACTGTCGCACTGGAAGAAAAAATCGCAAACCTTGAGAAAACCATCTCCAGTATAGACGAGGCGATGCAAAAGATTACCGTCCCACCCAAGGAGATCGTGCGGCGCGAATATATCCGCGAAAAATCCCAAGAAGAGCTACTCACAGAAGCCGTGGCCAATGTTACTCCCGGGGTTGTCTCCATCGTCGTCTCCAAAGATGTGCCACAACTTGAAGTAGCCTACGTAAACCCATTTGGTGATGATCCGTTTTATAAAGACTTTGATATCAAAGTTCCGGTATACAGACAAAAAGGTACTACCCGGCAAAAAATTGGCGCAGGCACCGGATTTATCGTACGTGCTGATGGATACATCGTCACCAACAAACATGTCGCGGCTGATGAGACCGCATACTACACTGTACTGCTTACCAACGGTACACAAAAAACTGCTACCGTGCTCTATCGCGATCCCCTGCAAGACATCGCCATCATCAAAATCCCCGGCTCCGGCTATACCAGCGTCCCGCTCGGAGATTCGTCTGCCCTAAAACTCGGTCAATCCGTCATCGCTATCGGCAATGCCCTTGGTGAGTACAACAACTCCGTATCCGTAGGCATTATTTCGGGGCTGGACCGCTCCATAGACGCCTCCGGCGGTGGCACAACTGAACATCTCTCGGGCATCATCCAGACTGACGCGGCCATCAATCCCGGCAACTCCGGCGGCCCACTCGTGGATCTTTCCGGCAAAGCCATCGGCGTCAACGTCGCGACCGTGACAGGATCCAGCAACATCAGCTTTTCCATCCCCGCCAATATCGTAAAGGATATTCTTGCCAAACAACTCAAATAGTACCAGTCTTTTTTTAAACGAAACTTTTTCCTTACAGGCAACGTTCATAATACTACAAACAACAATTACATATGTATCAAGAGTGCGAAGTTGCTAAGGGATCTGGCCCGATACTTCGCCCGCAAAACTTCTCGGTATCGGGAAGCAGTGCGAACTCCAGCCCCACGAGGGAAAGATGCAAATCACACATGGCATATGTTACCGCCTCCTCGAAAGGAGGTTTTTGTTGTCAAAAAGCACCTTGAAAACAGAAAGGAGAACTCTTTATGGATCGGATAGATTCCGCCCAGGTTGCGTTAATGGAGAGAGAATCATTGGCGATCGAAGCTGTTGCATCGGATGGAATACATGAAGGATGGAACATCCATACCTGCGGGCACTACGTATTTGAGCTTCTTGGCAACCTTGATGAGCTCGTATCACTCCTTGGTGTAGTAAAGACTCATCTTGCTGATAGTAGCGAGAAGCGGCTTATCGAAATGACACAGCATGATCTATTTCTGATCCTAGCGGAAGTAGGCAAACCAGCAGATACAAATGATCCTCCACCAAAACGGATTGCCCTTACGCACATTTTAAAACTTGCTGAACTCGCAGGAGGATATGAGCAATTACTTGAACCCCTTGGACATTTTATAGTCCCCGGCGGCACCATAGCCGCATCACTCCTGCACTATGCACGTACCATCACCCGCCGGACAGAACGAACGGCGCTCTTGTACCAAAGAGCACAAACCCTCAACCCTTTCATTCCTGTGTATCTTGATCGTCTCGCCTGTCTACTTTTCCAACTCGCACGGTCAGTCAATCAAACAGCAAAGGTACAGGAGGTGGCACCTAGCTATTACCATCCGTCGTCAATCAAGTGAATCACTAAATCACATCCAAGGAGAACTAGTATGGCTAGACATTATACGCAGAGTAACGAAAAGGACTTTGAAAAATTTCTCAACCAACATGCGAAGAAACTGGGAAAAATCAAGGAAAAAAAAGTACGAGAAGCTAGAGAACAAGCGGCTGGGCGTGCGGCGGCGCTTGACGCATATCACACATGGCATAAAAATGCACTAGCACAAGCAACACAAGAAGCACCAATCATCTTGGACTGGGTTGCGCAATTTACCAAAACTCCGCTCTGGGGAAAAATGCTGAAGCTATCACCTCATACGGGAAATTTTCAAATATCAACTGCTATAGAGTATGCGTGTCCATCTCCCTATGCCTTCGAAAGGATGGAACACCGATGCCAAGCGTTTTATCTTGACCGCACAGGCGCGCTGTCCATCCATCAGATCCAGAAATATGGAGAATCTTATCCTGCCTATACGATTGAGCTTCTCTTAGAACACGCAGCGCCACCAGCCATTACCTCACTCGCCTTAAGTATAGAGGATAGAACTATCCTCAAGATAATCGCTACTGCGCTCAACCGCGATCTCACTGAAGAGTAAACTTTGTTCAAATAGCACCTTCATACGCCACAAGCATCACAAAACATATGCCGCATACAAATAACTGCGGCATTTTTATTTTACACAAAAAATCGCCTGGGGATGCAGACGATTGAATATGTACTATCATGATGCCCGAGAGCCGGTAAGACGTTCTGCGTGTGGCGGTATTTTTTGGGGTGGCTCGATAAGCCCTGCGTGCGCAAATATACCTATCCCCAAGCACCATACGATGCAAACCCCGATAGCCGCAACAAGCCAAGACTCACACCGACCATAAGCCAGAAGCACCACCAAAAGATACATAGGTACATCCAAATAGTGGGCCATCAAGGCAATACGCTCCCATTTTTTAAATGCAGGCCGAAGCGCAAGTACTCCTCCACGTGGCCTCATGCTCTCCTCGGATCGGCTCAAGCGTTCCCGAAAATACACCCGAGTCAAAAGATTCCCCTCCGCACCCTCTATCACAGAGAATACCAGCATCATAAGAAACCACGGCACCAAGAGATGTTCAAACCCTCTATATGAAGCGAGCACCACACCACTGACAGCAAGCACCAAGGCTCCTCCGCTAACCACCCAGCGATAGAGAAACAGGATAATCCGTAGACACTCCACGACAGATGCCTTATGAGTAAGTTTTCTCATCCAGAGCTCTAGTATGAGCACTCCTCCTAGACCCATACCCAGCACGATCACGCCTAGCACATGTACCAAACGAAAAAAGGTATAGACCATACTAGGGCCTCCTTTGCCAAAGATTTTTCTTCAGAATACCATGCAGGGCTCACGGAGCAAGGAGCCTCTGCCTCCTATGGTCTTTCAAATTAAACGATTTGAGCAAAATCTCCGTTGATGACTTTTGGCTTCATACCTAAAATCTCCTCTTTATATGAAATATCCGGAATCTGATTGAGTAGGTATATCCGTTTGCCCAAATGTAACGCGAGTCCCATCTCCATCAGAGTATTTGCGCCGACGTACCCGACGATACCTTTTTTGTCATAGTTGAGCACCAGTATCGCATCTGCTCCTGCAACTTTTTCAAAATGTCTTTTTATCGCCTCTTCTTTTCGATCCCAAATCCAAGCATCTGTAGGAGCAGCCGTCTGGCGGACTTGGTAATATGCCATTACCGGCATAGCCTTGCCATCTTCTGCCATAATCTCTCCTGGCGGCATCTCTACGGTGTGGCCAAGAAGCTCAAGATCTTTTTTTACTTTACACATCTCCTGATAAAAAGCGATACTCCCACATATCGTGATTTTCATAGTGCTGTTTTTGGAGCAACGCCAGCCGCTACAAGAGCTCGCAGATGCTCCAAATTATTACGTCGTATATATTCGATGACCTTGCCACGCACATATCCCAAGCGTAGTCCATACGCGGATGCAAAAGCGATGATCTCTGCTACAGCTACCGGGATATCGGACTCCTGCTTCACCATAAGCTCAATCTCTGCAATCTGGTAACCAAAATCAAGGACATCAATATCAATAATAAATTTGTCTTTCCGATATTTGCGCCGTGTAGTAACAATGGATGCAAATGGCATATACCTGGATGCATGCAATGCTTCTTTGAGAGCAGTATCATCTGCAAGGTGCAAAAACTCGCTAATCTCAGCGTCCGTTTCCAATTCCCGATATTGATCAGAAACCCGCTTATCCCAAGTGTCATTAAGCGGGACTTTGAGTTCGAATCTGCCACCTCGATCACGGAGCCATATATCTTTCGTGGTAAGGCTGAAATCTTTTGTATCAAAATAGGTATCCGTAAAAGTTTTTTCACTCACAAAAGACGTACCTGCAAGCAATTTTGCTTGACTGGCATCATCCAATTCAAACTTCTTCTCTACTTCTAACATACCTATGCTAAGAACAGCTAAAAAATCACTTAAAAGAAATTTTAAAGAAATGGGATACGTCCGGTTTATAATTCGATTCTCCTATTGCTAAATAGAGATCATCCCCTTCTTTTACGTACCCTAGCAATAGACCCTCACGCCCATAGCCAAAACGCATGACATCAATGCCCTGCGGGTATTTTGCACTATAATAACGTAGGTGTGTTTCTTGAGGACGAGGATTCTCCGCCCATATTTGGCTAGACCAATGTCGGCCATGTGTATAAAAGACGAGAGACCCATTATCTAAAGCTATACCATGTAGCCTAATATCGCTCGGGAATTTTAAACCCTCCACCAACACCCATCTTTCTCCAGACACTAAATCATATGATACCCCCATACAACAAATTTCCGAAGTTCTTTTTTCTAAAGGCAGAAACCCAAAAAATACAACTGACCTCTCATTGGGGAAAATAATATTAGATGCAGTCGGAACGTTCTCAATAAAAAGTGATCTTATAGTACTGCCATCCTTGTCTAGGAAAAAAGCTTCTTGCCGCCAGCCAGCGTCAGAAATACTACCCGCAGTAGAAAGAGCGAACCTCCTTCCAGAATTGGGTATCTGCTTAACGAAAAAACCTTTGTCGTACTTTTGCCCATTCAGTTCAGTCAGATACTCATAACTCTCATCCAAAAAATATTCTTTGTCTCCTATAAATTTTATCTTGGGAAGGATACCCCTGCTTTTTCTTAAAGGAATTTTCTCCACATCAACAACCGCAGAGTCATACCACGTATTTGAGTATGACGGACCTCCAAGTACTATATCCCCAATGTTATCCGTTAGAAAAAACAGACCTAAAAAACAGGAAAAGATTAACAAAGCAAGTAAAATGGTAAATGCCCTATAAGTCACAGACTAAAAGTAACACAAACAAGTAAAAAATAAAAACCCGGCGAACGCCAGGCACTAACGGCACGACAAAGATGGTTATCCCATCTCTCGCTTAATCTTCTCAACTAACGGCTCTGGAGTAAGGCGCAGTATTACGCCACCCTCAAGCAAAGCATCCCAGGTCGTATGGTGTGGCCGCTCAACTTTGCGAATATTGGGGAATGCTCCTATAGCTTTAGTAACTAACACATCGTACAGCACACCCTGCTTGGGATAGATCTCCATATGATCGAAGCCATCTCGCTGACTATGATCTGGTTTTTGATCCGCAAGTTCTACATAAAAAACACCTCCAAAAGGACTGGGGAGGCTAGCGTGCAATCGAAAATACGCGATAGGCCGACCAGCTACAGGCGCCTGATGCACCCAATTGCTTACGCCTTCTTTTTCTAGTATCCGTCGCATAGCCTCAAACATCTCATGCGAGCTACATTTGTAAGACACATGATCTGCCAAAGCAACCTCTTGACGTTGCAATATCTGCGCGCGGGACTGCATACCCAGGAAACTAAGAAAACTACTCGCCTCCCTGTAAAAATCTTCGATGCTTTGTATCTCTGCCATGCGCACATCCTCCGTTTAATATTTTACTTATCATACAGGATGACTCACAGAATTAAAAGAGCGAGAAACTCATAAATGTCCGCTCAAACCAGCTGTGCTGACTCAACCCCTGCAGACGATGGACTAGCTCTTTGTGTCTGCGGGACTCCGAGCGATATGACTCACCGCGGATAATCTTTTGATCGATGAGCCGATTAAGCTTTTTAATCTCACGCTTGGCAAGCTGTATAGAAGCAACACTATTCATACTCTTTGCACCTCGCACCCCCTCCCGGGAGGAGCTATCATCAGAGCTAGCGAGAACCGGTACGCCATGTCTGACTATATCTCCCCCAGAAGAGTGGATGCGAGGGGTTAGTAAATAATACCCTTATTGTCGGCGGTTTTGTAAAGTCTGTCAACTTTTCTAGTTTTCTAAAACTGTGGATAATTTGTTGCGATATTTTCTAGAATTAGTACTATAAGGGCATGCACAACATACAAGAACAACTTTTAAAGCTCGTAGGTGAGAAAAATCTTGGCTCGCTCACCCTGCGCGAGATCGGCGAACTTATCGGAGAAAAGTTCCCTCAAAAAATCAAACACCATCTTACCCAACTCGAGCACAAAGGTCTTATCAAGATCAACAAGGCGGCAAGCTCTATTGAGCGCTCCACCCAGGGTCTTATCAAAAACAGCAAACTCATCTCCATACCAATTCTTGGCACCGCAAACTGCGGCCCTACTACCCTATTTGCCGACCAGAACATCGAAGGATATCTCAAAATGTCCTCCAAGCTATTGGGCAAGAAAAAAGGGGTATTTGCCATCAAAGCCTCCGGTCTCTCCATGAACAAGGCGGCCATAAACGACAAAACTATTGAGGAGGGAGATTATCTTATTGTAGACAAAGATGAAACCTCCCCTAGAAACCGTGACATCGTCCTTGCCATTATCGATGATGCCGCCGTGGTAAAACGTTATATCTGGGATGCAGAAAATGAACAAGTTATTCTTGCCTCGGATTCGACCAAAGATCTTCCGCCTATCTACATTCACCCTGATGACAAATTTGCTATCAACGGCAAAGTGGTACAGGTCATCAAAAAGCCAAAACTCTAAAACCTAAAAGACAAAACAACCCCGAGATGGGGCTGTTTTTGTTTTATTTCAATTAAGCCGAAGACGGGAGGACTACTTGCCCGCCCATTTTTTAAGGGTATCATAGGCATCCTCTCCACAGATACACTCTTTAGTCTCGGTATTGTAGAAAAATGGCACTCCCCCACATGATCCCTGATCGTATGCCTCCATCTTGCGGGCGTTCCCCTCATCGTGCCAAATCTCAAGTTTCTCTACATGCACCCCCTCTTCCTTCTCAAGCCGCTCCACGAGCGGCGCCATATTCTCGCAATGCGGACACTCCTCGCCATAAAACTCTATGAGCATATAGTACTGGATTATCTGGTATCGTTTAGTCTTCTCTCTAGACTGACATTCGCCCGATACAAGAGCAAGGAGAATATCGCGCCAGCCAAGGCCCCAAAAATCATCATCCATTCAAAAAATCCCAACTGACGCTCTGTGACGGCTCGGTATCTATCGGCCACTTCTTTTGGAAAATCTAGCGTAAAATATCCCACCGCATCATACCCCTGATGTTGTTCGGCATCCAGCGCAACCTTCCAAACGCCCGGAGGATTAAAATCCGCTTTCGCAAGCGTATACTCCCAAGTCGCACGATCCACCGGCGGCAAGAGGGCGACAATCGGTCCAATACCTGCAGCCTCGTTGGTAAGCGTAAGCGTAATTTTATGGACCATAAAATCCGGATCATGGCTTTCCGAGCTGAGCGTCAAGAGAAATTGATCGGGCTGTTCCAGGGAATCACGAAATACCATCGCCACACCTTGACTCGATATATGCTTCTCAAACAACGGCCCACTCATAAGCGGCGGTGTAGTGATGATAATAAAACTGGTAGCAAATAACATCATCACCCCCACCAGCGCCTCAATCCCATACCCGATACGCATCCGTGCATGAACCGCATCCGATGCACGAGGCTCATCTACTGCTCCTGCCGACGATAGACGCGCCGCCGCCCGCCATCCGACAAATTGATTGTAGAGACGCACACATAGGAGCAGTACCGCAAGCGTCGAGAGCACTAAAAACTGATACCCCCAATCGGTAGTAAGCACATTGGCGAGTCCCTTCAGGTGCAACCAGATGATATAGGCGCCAGACACCGCGGCTATACCAAAAGCGATACTTATATATTGAGAACATTTTGCCACGAGCGCCAACCAGCGTGAGCCGATACGACCGTCAAAAAACAAGAGACTTGAGATCAGCGCCCCACCTACCCAGAAATTTTTTGCGAGGAGATGGATGCCATTCACGAGTATAGAGAACTCCGGCCAGAGATGCGATGCGGCCGCATGGCTCACCCGTGCCCGCAAGAGAGCCATCCCCAATACAACAATAAAAAGAGCGTACTCTATGTAGGTAGCCTTGGACGCCGCAACTACCGCACGCCATCGCCCCAAGAAGATAAGGAGAAATATGCCACCCAACACTCCCCGCCAGAGCGCATATGTACCCGATACCGTTGAGCTAAACGCTGTAAGAGCCGCCAACCAGTCAATATGCTGAAGCTCTCGCAAGGCATATGCTTGCTTGAGAACATAAAAACACGTCCCCACAACCACAAGCAATGCACCCGCAATAAATACCCACCGAAGCCGCCGATACGATGGTACAAGATCACCAAAAGGCGCCAGCTGTTTAGAATGCCGTATCAATCCCAAAAATACAAGACCAGCAAACAACAACGCCTGCCCAAAGAGCTCGATCCATATTAAAAGAGCATCAGACCAAAATGAGCTATATGCTACCTCTGTGCCCACCACCAAGTCTGATTGGCTCTCATATCCCACGGAAAATGTAAATGCACCTTTGGTAAAATGCCCATCATCTGCGGACACCACTTGCCAAGAGGCGGTATATGATCCTTTACCCGCATCCCGCACCGGAGCGCGCAACACGCGGTTGTCTGATGAACTAAGCACAGCAGGCCCGGCTCCCCCATCAGCTCCATTTGGTCCGAAGATTTTGATGCTACTTGCCTTGGGTTCTATGCGTTCAGAAAAATGTATAATGACCTCTTTAGGAATCTCATCGAGTATACTCGCAGCACCTGGATCATATGAGATAGGCGTGGCATGCGCATACACAAGTTGCCAAGGGACGAAAAAACCACCAAGCGCCGCCAAAGCAAAACACACACCATAGATATTTTTTAGAATACCCATGTTGCTGTTGCTATGAGTAAAGACAGCGCCGCGGATCCTATACACCACTCGCACCATTCTTTGAGTACAAAAGCCTGGACGCCTATCAAAAACAAAGAAAACAACGCGGCAGCACTGGAAGCAACGTCCAATAAGAGTATAAGAACTGGCTGCGGACTCCAAAGAGTCGAGAGGAGGAACACGTGCGCCAAAAACATTAGGCCGTAATATACCATCCCGATAACTTCGTTGTGAATGCCGAGTGTTACCGAATAGGCACTATGCACTACCTTGTCGCAATCATCCCCAATAACGCAAACCAGTTTTTCTTGTTTTCCTTTTTTGTGCCATATGTGAAATGACAAAAAAAATCCCAGACACGAGGCACCCACTATTACAAGATGTTCTACCATATATCAGAAGTAAGTCGCCGCCCGAGACGAACGGCGGCTCTCGGTTATCTGCTAAATACTTTTACGTCTCATGGCCCCCACGCCCATGAGCAAGGCTACGACACCGATGCCAACCCCTGCCATGCCATACTTACGAGCATCCGCAGCGCTTTGGGTAGCACCAGCTACCGCACTCGCTGCGTTTTGCCTGATCTCATACACAGAAGCTGACGGCTCGGGGAAGCCGAGATCCGCTCTCGGCACCGGGCAACCAAACGCCCCAGCCGCCTCAATCCGCGTAACACCAGGGGAGACATCAACTTCCGTCTTGTCTTCCGGAGCCTGGGGATGACCTGCGGGATTACACTGCCAGGTATAGTCAAACGGAACATTATCTATCATGCCAAAAATCCGATAGCCGTAGGTCGTCTGGACAGTAGGGATAAAATACGCACGATACGAGCCCGGCGCGCCGTACGCAGGACTGATATCCATAGTCTTAGTCTTCCCGCCCGCCATAAACTCAATTTTCAATGTCTTCTCGAGCCCTGTGACCGGCTCCCCTTCATGCTCCACACCACTCATTTCGCTTTCCTCATGGGCATGATGCGACATACCGATCACCCGCAGATCAAGACCCGTCTTGTCATCCACTGCGATCGGCTCATTGAGTGAACCTATGGTAAAAGAGTAGACTTTGTCATGAATCAAAAATGAGGTATGACCATGTGCCAATGCCGCAAACGGCATAGCAAGCATGCTCACCAAAACTAAAAGTACATAACTATTTTTTTTCATATCTAGATATCAAGTTTATGGACGCTTTTTCCCAAAATGGAGCGTCCCCAGTAATATACTAGGTATGGTCATCATGCACAAAGCTTGGGGTGCAAAATACCCGTACGCATCATCTCCTGCATAACATCAAATATCCTACAGCTCCCTTGAGTAAACCACGCGTATCTTACTCGCGCGTACATTTTCTGCTCGAGCATTCGAACACACAGACTCTTGCGCCTCACAGAAAGGAAGGCTACATATACAAGCACTCCGAACAACCACCATTTTTTATAATCACCATGCAAGAAAGCCTGCACCCCATCGCCAAAAAGATCATGTGGGTGGTCATGATCAAGAATAATAGCATGTATCACAAAACTCGCGAGCAAAAGTAACGCGATACCGATGCATATTTTTTTTAGAAAGTCTCTCCTCACCTATCTATTATAGCCATTCATCGTTACCTGTAAAAGCGCTGGGGGGGCAACAAAAAAGCACTTATAGGGTGCCCCGCGGGTGAGAGATGAAAAGAGAGTTGTGCGAGTGCGCCTGTACTACCCCCCCCATAGAATAAAACCGGAGAAACGCCATCTTGAAGAATGACTGAAAAAAGAGTATAAAGGACGTACACTTCTCTATTATAAACTTAACTAAACCGCATATGTCCAATCATCCATTGCAAAACTCCCGTGTACCCGACGTAGTATTCAAAACCCGCGTGCGTGATGAGTCCGTCGGCGGTGAAAATCCGTTCCGCTGGCAGGATGTCACCACTCAAGAAATATTCTCTGGCAAAAAGATTGTCGTCTTTGGCCTCCCCGGAGCGTTTACCCCCACGTGCTCCTCCACCCATGCGCCCGGATACGAGGCAAAATACGATGAGTTCAAAGCCCTCGGTATAGACGAGGTAATTTGTTTGAGTGTTAACGACGCGTTTGTCATGCACAAATGGGCCAAAGACCTCAATGTCTCCAAGGTACGTATGCTACCGGATGGCAATGCCAACTTTACCCGTAAGATGGGAATGCTTGTGCGCAAAACCGATCTCGGGTTTGGTGAGCGATCCTGGCGCTATAGTATGTATGTAGAAGATGGCGCAATAAAAAAGATATTTATGGAAGATGGATTTTCGGATGATTGTCCGGACGATCCGTTCAAAGTATCGGACGCAGGTACCATGCTTGCGTATCTCAAAGAGAACAAATAAAATCCACAAAAAATCCGAGCAAAACTGCTCGGATTTTTTGTATACATCACATAGAATATTTAGCGATAAAATCTTGGCTTGCGCGGACCAGAACTACCGGCACGTGAGCTAAAACCGCCACGTCGCGGGCCAGAGCTGGCACGCCCACGAAACGCGCCACCACCCCCCGCACGCCGTTGCGGCATATGCTCCATAGAGAATAGGATCTCCGAGACACTTTCATGGCGTTTGAGCGGCAAGGTCTTGCGAATCAAACGCTCAATAGTGCGAATTTCCTGGCGCTGATCCGGTGTCGCCAAGGAAATGGCTTTGCCTTCAGCTCCTGCACGCCCGGTGCGGCCAATACGATGCACATAATCCTCGGCATTATCCGGAAGATCATAGTTGACCACCAAGGTAATACCGGTAACATCGATACCGCGCGCCGCGATGTCGGTCGCCACAAGTACCCGATACTTGCCGGTTTTGAATCCATCCAAAGCTTTGATGCGTTGCGCAAGCGAGCGATTGGAATGGATATCAATAGCATGCTCACCCTTTCGTTTTAAAATTTGTGCGATGTGTGCCGCGCCATACTTGGTGCGAGAAAATACGAGTACCGTCCCGGTATGCTCCAGAAGCAACTGCTCCAAAAGATCCATCTTTGCTTCTTTGCGTACAATAAATATCTCTTGTTCTACCTGCTCGGCTGCAGTACCTTGCGGCGCTACCTCCACACGCACTGGTAACGCCATGTGCCGCGTGGCAATCGAGACAATACCATCAGGCATGGTTGCCGAGAATAGCATTGTTTGGCGATCTTTCGGAAGTGGAACATTTTGGAGGATTCTATTGATTTGCGGTGCAAAACCCATGTCAAGCATCCGATCCGCCTCATCAAGCACCAAAATACCGATAGTGGAGAGATCCACTGTTTTTTGCTCCAAATGGTCCAGAAGCCGCCCCGGGGTCGCCACCAGTACATGCGGATTGCGCCGCAAATCGTCCATCTGACGCCGCATGGATTCTCCGCCGATCAATACGCACGTACCCAAGCCGAGCGACTCACCAACTCGGTGTAATGTCTCGTTGACCTGGAGCGCCAACTCCCGCGTAGGCACGATAACAAGACCTTGGAATCCCTCCTTGCCAATACGCTGAATCATCGGAATGCCAAAGGCCAAGGTCTTACCCGTGCCGGTTTGTGCGATACCGATAATGTCTTTGCCCTCAATGCCTGCCGGAATAGATTGGTGCTGGATTGGCGTAGGCACCGTAAACTTTTGCTCTTCTAAAATCTCAAGAATCCTTGGAGAGACGCCAAGGCTCGCGAAACCACTTTGTGCATGTGTTGATTGTGTCATCTGTATTGGCGACTCAATATCCTCTGCTCACGAGTCAGCCCTGCGAAAAGATGACGTAGATCAGGTTCGAGTCTGCTATAGAGCCCTACAGGGCTAAATAGCCTATAAATAATATACCCATACTATACACTATATGAGAAAATAATGCAAGGGGGGTAGCACGCTTCACACCTAAATCTCTCTAGAAATCTTAGTATGTCAAAACTTGCGTGGTCATATTTGAGACTGTGGCCTCCATGCCTGCAGAAGGGCCAGCCGTCTCTATAGACCAATGAATACCCTCTATCGGTATCTCTACACCCTCTGGAATTTTGTCGTCGTATAGTCTCCTATTACTTGCATTGATAAGCATCTTGTCCACATCAATAGAAAAGTTTTTTGTCTGTCCTCGGACAAGACAAGGAACTCCAACCTCTTCACAGTTGAGATAGACAATATCCGACCCCGGATAAAAGTAGCTATTTGCATTAGGCCAGTTCCAGTGCAGATGGGCCCCACGTGGAGTCCCAGGATGATTTTGATGCGCGAGATACATCAGGAGCTGTCGTGGCTTCCCGTTCCATCTGGTAATGATATCCAGATGTATGAGACAAGGAGAACCAACCCCGTCAGCTCTTTTATCACACGCATTCAAAGACGCGGTAAAATTGACCCGAAGCCCAGTCTTACCCTTCACGAAACTGCCAATATTTTTGCCGTTATTGCCTCTGTCTTTTTGGGCACCAATACCAAGATACGGAATCGCATTGTTGCCACATGCGTTGTATTTGTTTTTGAGCGCCAATCGAACTCGTTTGCCACCAGCTATATCTTCCAACCCAAAACCAAATACGGAGTTGCTCCCAATGCTCCCCACGGGGAAAGACTGGTTGGGCGGACCACTATGACACGAATTACTAAATGCCCCTCCCAAGCCACCGGAGTCATCATTGTGATCCAGTACCCAGAACGAATCAGCTGGAGCCGGAGTAACACTTGAATAGAAATTGGATCGAGAATAATTCTTAGCCCCACTGGTCTGACATTTTGCACAAGCGTCTACCTTGCATTGGGAACCAAAATCGTTGTATAAGCAGGATCCCATCGTAATATCCTTGATATCGCCTAAATCGCTCCGTACTACACCCCGCTTAAATCCCTCATCCCAAAAACCGGTAGTTGGCACAGGTGGCGGGGCCGTGACACTCACCGTAAATGATGCCGATGTAGTGCAATTATTGCTCTCAATAGACTCTGACACCACGCTCCCGCCGTCCGCACAAATCTGAAACTTGTGCGCACCTTCGGTCGCGGTCCAAGCATTGGTCCAAGTTTCTGTCTCGCTCCCCTCGGCCGCCAAAGCTCCCGTAGTCTGGTCCGGAGAAATTGCCGTGCCATCAATGAATAAACGAGTTTGCGAAGCAACAGCGACACCAGTGCCATGATTTGCCACAGTTCCGGTAAACGACATGAGCGTACCCTTGGGAATAGTGGCGTCTGTGGGCGTACGTTTGATAGCATCCAACATCAAATCCGCACTTCCCGTAGAGGGCGGCGGGGTACCTGTAGGTGCATCAAAGACTTGAAGCTGCCAATACGACGTACTACAGGTATGATCCCGACAACCACAACGATACCCGCTATCAACTTTGGTGCATTCATATGCCACAACAAAATTTTTTCCTGGATTGAGTATAGATGCAGAGAGTACCGCGGAGGCTCGCTTTTTAATCCAAGGGCTTCCTGCGGCAACACGCTCCCCATTCAATATAAACTCCTGCCAATGCGGTGTCCCGCTAGTTACATATTTGTAGCCTTTTTCATACACAATCGTCCAAATACCGGAATCATGCCCAAGAGAGAGTGTTACCACCCCGCCCGCACAATCGAGCTCCAGACCGGTACCCGAGATAAAGGGACTATACGCCGCACCAAAACCGTCAGGCACAGGAACAGTCGAATTATAATACATCTTGCAGGCGGTAGACGCTCCCGCAAAGAACGCCACAGAATAAAGCATCACCACGCCGCCAAAAAACAGAGACACGAATTGAAAACGACGCATACGTATAGGATTATCTATATACATATATAGTAGCAAAACGGCAAAGATGCTTTATGCACAGTACTCAGACATGTTTCTTCAGACACACAAAGAAATTCTCTATCTCCAAAGAAAATTATGCATCCTTGAGGATTTGCGCAAACTTGTGCTGCACCTTTTCCAGCTTGGGATTAATCACCACCTGGCAATACGGATTTTGCGGATTTTTGGCAAAATAATCCTGATGATAGGTCTCCGCAGGATAAAATTCCCCCAGTGGCCGCACCTCGGTGACAATAGATCTCCCTTCGGTACTTGAATCATTGAGCGATTTGATGAATGCCTCCGATTCCTGTTTTTGTTGCTCGGTCGTATAAAAAATACTTGATCGATATTGCGTGCCGACGTCATTGCCTTGGCGATTCAGCGTACTCGGATCATGAGTCGCAAAAAATACCGTGAGTAATGTATGAAAAGAAATCTCCGTGGGATCATACTCAATCCGTATAGCTTCAGCATGCCCCGTGGATCCACTGCAAACCTCCTCATAGGTTGGATTTGCTTTGACGCCACCCGTATACCCCGGCATCAAGCTCGTAACACCCTTGAGCATTTTAAACACTGCCTCCGTGCACCAAAAGCATCCGCCGCCGAATACCACTATTTGTCTGGTCTGCATAGTTATAAAATTATCCGCTCACCGTACACACGGTACATCCCTCGGTAATGCGCCGCGCCAAGAGGTAGATCGATACGCACAAGAGCAGTATGGAAAGCACCACCACATACCAGCGATATTCCACCAAAAAAAGTACCGTACCAAATCCTAAAAAACTAAACAAAGCTCCCGCACAAAGCGTACAGCTCGCCGTTGCAAACAGCGAAGAGACGAGTCCCGAAGCGACACCCACACCGCCGACTGCCGTAGTACGCACATGCGCGGCTGGCGTATCCATCCCCTCCCGCAATACATACACCTGCATCGTCAAGACAAGACTACTTAAAATCGATAATGTCATAAGCGCCGCATAATCCCACGCGCCATACAGCGATGTCTGCAAACGAATATCATTACCCGGGACACTTTCGATAGGAAAGAAAAACATAAACCCGAATATCAGAACTGCGAGGATCACGCATAGCAAAAAAAATCTGCGGGTGGCAAGCACCGTATGAATAGCTTTGTATATTTTTTCCAGCATATCCATTACTATGTCTTATACCATGTTTTTACCCTTGTTGGTACAAGGGGAGAGATGAGGACACAAACATAAAAACCGCCGGAATGAGGGCGATTTTTATCTATTAGGCCACCGCACGGTATGATGAGAGCCAATCCATGAGCTTTTTGCGATGGCGGTCTATAGACCACTGGTCGCCATTTTTGAACAACACTGGAAATGTCGTCTGAAACTGCCGCAATGCCTTTACTGAAGCCTGTGGAAAATTGAGCGGGATGCTCTTATTGTAAGACTCCATGAAAATAGCAAGGGTAGTTGAGGCTTCGTTGAGTTCGGATTGGATATCTCTCTGCCGCATAATAACCCCACCCTAGCACAAATACACAAAAAAACCTAATCCCCATCGCGGGCGACTAGCGCTCAAGAAAAAAGTACCCAAGCGTAAACGGTACCCATGGTAGCCACTGGACATTGAGCTTACCAATATATTTACCCGGTTCATACTCTACAATCTCATCGGTCACCGTACGCAGCCAAAACGGATTGGCAGGAATATTATAATCAATCCGCAAAACCTGCTTACCCGCATCCCGAAGTCCCTCTGCCTCATAAAATATGAAAGGATACTTCTTCTCACGATTTTCACCAAATATATTAATACCTGTTTTGTCTCCGGATTCGAAACTCTTGCCGCGCCACCCGCCGTGATACCCTGCTACCCGTCCTGTATAAAATCCCTCGGGGGGCGGACTCGGCAATACCCCATCGGAAAATATTTTTTGATTTGGACTATGTTCGGCCCGAACAGTACGGTACCAGGCAAACCCCCAACCCGCTAACAACACGAACACTAAAAATAGTATAAGTATTTCCATGATATGTTTTATAAAATGCATAGAGCGTATAAAATATTACATGCCGATACACACTGCACGCATAGAGATACTGCCATGCGTGATACCTTCGACGGGGAACGTAATACACTCATCTTTCGCACGACCGGCAAGTGCATACAAGAGCGGCCAATAATGATCCGGCGTGGGTACGGCAAGCGTAGCCGCGTGTCCCAGCCGCTCATACGCAATCAGCGAAGCGATATCTCCCCCAAGTAGAAGCTCGCGTATACGCGCATCGAACTCAACCGCCCAATCATACGGCTTGGCGCCCGGCTCGTATGCGATACGTCCAAGGTTATGGACAAGATTGCCGGATCCCACAATGAGCACCCCGCGCTCACGCAGAGATGCCACCTCTCGACCCACTGCATAATGAAATTCAGATGGTTTTGATATATCAATACTCATCTGAAATACAGGAATATCTGCGTTAGGAAAAAGTCGGCGCATGACAATCCACGTACCATGGTCCACTCCCCAATCGGTATCTAGCCACACCTCTGTACTCCGCACCCCATTGCGTACTGCGGCGGCATACGCGGGAGCTCCCGGACACGGATAGGTAAGCTGGTAGAGCTCCTCGGGGAATCCCCAAAAATCATGGATGGTCTTTGGCTTCTCTCCAATATGTACCCATGTCCCTTCCGTCAGCCAATGCGCGGAAATACAGAGTATCACCTGTGGCCGCGGCAAGGTCTCACCGAGCGCACGCCATGCTGATACGTATTGATTCTCCTCTATGCCATTCATCGGGCTCCCGTGTCCTATGAAGAGTACGGGCATTTTTTGTGTTGCCGGATGCGCATCCGCAATCGTTTTGAATCTTTGTAGTATCATAATGCAGTAGCTACAAAAAATACTGTGCGCCAAATATATAGAGCGCACAAATAATCCCTTCTCCGATACACACTCCCAATAAAAACTTTTTAAAATTCACCTCAAGTGCCCCACAGACATAGCAGATAATGTCTGTAGAGAGCATTGGCGCAAAACTCCACGCCACAATAATCGGTAGCTCATGTCTCTGTAAAATAGATTTTACGCGCGCGATACGCCGGACATGATGCCGCTCAAAATAATCATCCAGCTGGAGAAAATCGGAAAAATAATATACCGACGTGGCGGAAACTAAAATGCCAGCCATCGTCAAAATCCAAAGCGGCCCGGGCGCAAAAAATAAAAGACCAAGCACAATCAACGGCGTGGAAGGGATAAGCGTAAACCCGCGTAGACAGCCGAGCAAAAGATAGAGCGCATAGCCAAACCACACCGATATGCCGAGAGCCTGACGGATCCGGTGCTCCAAAAAACCCGGCTGGAGCCAATACAAATAAAATCCGACCGCTACTATGAGTAGCCAGAGCACCACGAGTACCCGTCTAATTTTTTTCATATCACGCATCACAGCTATCTCCATTCAACCGCCAAAAGAGAGATACCGCAAGCAACCAAAAAGGGCCGCTCCCTTCGTTGAGAATGACGGCCCCGTTATGCTAATAAAAAAATTTTTAAAATCGCAATCCGCGAAACATCCCTTTGCCCATCCGCTCCTTGCCATTGTGCTGGCGATTTTGCATGACCGCAAGACGTTTGTCTGCTTGCGCCTGGGAGATAACGCCCTTGTCCACCAGCGCCTGTAGCTGTATTTTCATCTGTGCCATATGCGCGGCCTGCATCCGCTCCTGGACTTATTTTTGGTCAATGCTCTTTTCCTCTATAATCTGTTTAATCGTTTTCCCCTCGGCCCATGCGGTCTTTACCTCGTCAACACTAATGCCCAAGATTTCGGCCTCCTTTTGAAATGCCGATTGCTGGCGGCTCGCAATCTCCTCCAGTGGCAAATCGGCAAATCCCCCAAAAAATCCATGTGCTGAAGCGACGTTTGCAGTGAGCAACCCAAGACTAAGTACCGGCAAAATAGAATACATGAGTGTTTTATGTTTCATATTGACATGCTATCTGCTAATAAATCTGCTTCGACCCTCTCTCATGTGTCCGAAGCGCCCTGCCCTCCACTCTGCGCTTTGAGAGAAAAGACACATACAAAGGACATCCGCCCGAACATCTACTACTACATCGCCTGCGCACAGATATTTCACTACTGGGAAAATACCGGCAACCGAAACGGTCGGCGCCGCTCCAGATGTGGCATGTTTTCGTATAGCTCCTCCTCAATCTTACGAACTCCGAACGCACGCACCGCACGGTCATCCCGATCACCAAACACCACCACCGTATCCCCCTCTCCAAAATCCATGCCTCGAGGGAACCTCGTCTCGGGTGTGACAATAATAAACAATATCTCGCCGCCAATATTTTGTATGGCAAACCCCCGATCGGTAATCCGCGCAACCTGGCCGCGGTGTACCATGCGTAACTGCGCTGTCCCAAACTCGCGATATAAAGGTCCCGCAAACGGCAAGCGTCCGGAGCGTGCCGTACGAAATAGCCGATCGTGCACTCTGGCCTGATCGATAATAATACTCCCGATGACCACCACAAAGAGAACCCCCAGTGCCGAGTAGAGAAGCGGCCGGCGATAACTAAACGCATAGTGGCGCACCAAAATTTCCAAAATCACTACAAATAGGATAGAGAGCAACACTAAAAGCCACGGCAAAGAGAGGAGAAATACATACCAGCCACGCCAGCCAAATGCCGGTACGAACCATGCCCCCGTCTCACGTAACGTAAATACGATAAAGCTTGCCAAATACAATACCGCAAGCGACACAATCATTCCACCCGTCGCCAAGAGCGAGGCCTGCAAGACAAAGTGCCAACGCGGACGCATTTTTATCCGACCATCCTTGATAGCCGAGAGTATCTGCTCACGTATATAGTTTTTGCCCGCTTCGTTATACATATACTTTGTCATCTTGGGTAAGCAGTTTCTTGAGCATCGCCTTGCCCCGAGCAATGCGCACGCCTACAGTTGATATCGGGATCTGTAAAATATCTGCAATTTCTTTGTACTCCATCTCTTCAAAAAAGTAGAGAACGAGCGGCTCGCGGTATTTCGGCCCAATACGCCCCAAATACTGATCCAGCACCCGCCGCAACTCCTGGCGATTGGCCTCTCCGTCTGCAGTTTCGGGAGCGACCGGATGCGGCAGAATGACATCCAGATCGAAGAAAAAAAGAGGCATACGGCGTTTTTTCTTGAGTGCATTTACGAGCTCATTGTGCGCGATGCGATAGATCCATGGAGAGAACCGCTTGTCCGCATCAAAGCTTTGGATATTGGTATATGCTTTGACACAAACATCTTGCACGATATCTTTGATATCCTCTCCATCCGAGAGAAATTTGCGTGCATAGCGCATAAGCTTTGACTCGTAGCGATCCATGAGCAAGCCAAACGATTCAATATCGCCTTCCTGTACTCGCATGGCTATTGCTTCGTCAGTTTGTTCGGGCATATGGATGTGCTACTTAGTATTACAACAAAACAAGCCCTTTCTTTCGTAAGGCTATCCACCGAGTATACGTAGTATAAAGGACGCGCTAGCGCCGCTTGTCTGACAGGATCTCGCCGTCTTTGAGGGTAATAATCCGCCGAGCTTTTGAGGCATATTCATCCTCATGCGTCACCATGATAATAGTCTGCCCTTCTTTATGCAGATCCTCAAATGCGTCCATCACCAAACGCCCATTCTCTGAATCAAGGTTGGCGGTAGGTTCATCGGCAAACAAAATCTGCGGATCATGTGCGATGGCACGCGCAATCGCCACGCGTTGCTGCTGACCACCCGAGAGCTGACTCGGCAAATTGTTAATCTTGTCTTCGATACCGATGCGTGCAAGTGCGCGCTCGCCAGCGAGCACCGCTTCGGCATACGTCATGCCCTGCATGAGCATCGGTAAGATCACGTTTTCGAGCGCCGTAAGTTCAGGAAGAAGCGCATAATCCTGAAACACGTAGCCCAGTTTATTTAAACGCAATGATATTTTTTCAGGTTGCTCAAGCTCGGATGTTTTTATATCATCCAAATATATATCCCCGCTGGTCGGCTCATCCAGGAGCGAGAGCTGATAGAGCAGTGTGGACTTACCGGCGCCCGAGGGCCCGACAATCGCTACAAACTCACCAGAGGCGATCTCCAAGTTCAAATGTTTGAGCACGGTAATCTCTAGCTCACCCATGCCGTATTTTTTGACTAATTGTTCTGCTTTGATCATAGGAAAATATACACGTCTAGGGTCGGCCTAAAATAGAATCCAGTGTATTTTTGCGTACAATAAGTTTGGCAGGAATATATCCCGCGAACAGCGTAACCACCAAAAGAATCGCCACGCGGATCGCCGCCCCCTCGGCGGTCGCCACCAAAATGCCGTCGGAAAATGGAAAATCTATCGGATTGGCGTCAAAATACGGCCGCAGAAATCCAAAGGTCGCCAAGATGCCGATGAGCGACCCAGAGACACCGTAGAAAAATGCCTGGAAGATATACGAAAATTGGATGGCTCGCGGACTAATGCCGATACCCTTCATGATGCCGATAAATTTGCGCTTGGTAACCGCATTGATAAATACCACAATAAACACCGTGATAGACGCAACAATCAAGGCAATAGAAGAAAGTGCATTGCCGAGAATAGCAAACGTCGTCTCAATATTGCGCAAAAAGGACGGGATTGCTTCATCGGTCGTCTGGATACGTGCAATATACGGTCCCATAAACGTCTTGGTCTCCTCCACCAACTCGGGCGCATACGCATACTCTACTTTGACCGCCATCTCCTGGTACTGCTCTTTGTTGGACGGCATCATGCGTTTGAGCTCGCGATCGAGCATAAACATGCGTGTCGAAATCTCATCCACTTTGCTTTTGACAATACCCTTGACGATTACCTCTTTACTTATTTTCTGCCCATCCTGACCGGTAAGTGTGACTCGCACCCGCGACCCCACATCCACATCGTGCAGAAGATCGAGCCCCGGGATATTGGCATCCGCAAATGAAGAATATTTCTTGATAAGATTGGCGCCGATTAAAATATATCCCTCCTCCCCCTGGCGGAGGGGCTCGCCATGCAGGATAAAGCGGGAAAACCGCGTCACCTCTTCTTCACGCTCCGGATCGATACCGGAGATACGTATGCCAATACGGTTGGGGCGTTCATTTTTGGCAGGGTTGTCGTTGAGCGTACCCAAGACCTGTGCGGATATACTGTAGCGCGGTGAGACGGCCTGTACCTTGTAGTGATTCTCCAAAAAAGAAAGCAGAGGCTGGGAATTTTCTATATAGTCTCGGCCCGGAGCGGAAGTGATAATCACCTCGCCCGAATAGCCCTCGCGAAATTGTTGAAACGACCCCGAGATAAGTCCGACCAAGAGACCCGAGACCACCACGAGATTGAGGAATGTCAGTACCATGATAAATATGATCAGCGCGGTTGTACCCTTGCTCGATCGCCTGATCTGGCGCAAAGCCAAAAACCACCCGACCCGGATGGCGTTGACGTATTCATTTTTGAGCCAAATAATTTTTTTCATGCTCCGGAATATCTGCACGAGCGGGAACAAACCATTCGCCCAACATTGTAGCACAAAAGTACGCTACGGTAAACCTCGCCGGACAACTAAAAGTACATGAGCGTGTTGAGCTTTGCTCTCGTCTTGGGACCCACGAGACCATATCCCTCGTCGCCCTCTTTAGCGATACCGTAGCGTTTTTGAAAACGCTTGAGCGCGGCGTCCGTAGCAGGTCCAAAATACCCCGTCACCAAACCCTCTGGATATAGTAGCTTATCTTGCGCAAGCAATTTTTGAAGTTCGCTCACTTGGCTGTGCTTCATACCTTTCTGTAAGTACCGCGAAAACTGTACTGGGCGCGTTACTTTGATGGTACTCGTAGGGGTTGGCGTAGCTCCCGGAGGCACAGTGATCGCGTTGGCAGTATTTGTCCCCATCGGCGCAGAAGCAGTACCTAGCGGGAGGATAGAGAGACTTATGGAGCGCCCCTTGGTAGCATCATAGGTCCCATCGCTGATCTGCGGGATGATGCTCGCCAAAAATCCTTGCGGACCGTAGCTCTTGTTGGTAAACGAGAGCGTCACACTGCCTGATGCCGGCAGTATCTTAGAAAATGCATACGAGTTGCATGGCAAAGCGACAGTAGTCGTGGAGCGCACTTCCAAGACCGCCAGTGCATCGTTGCAAGCAAAGCGTAAGTTTGCCCCGGTAGTATTTTGTGAGGTCCAGGAAAAAATAATCGGCTCACCGGATACGATAGTAGTTTTTTGACTGGAAAAGGTATCTACCGAGGGCCCCTGTGGCAAATTGCGTCCCAAAACCTCAAATGAAATAGACTTACCATGCACAGCATCATAACTCCCCGCACCGATCGCCGGCAACACACTCACGTATACTGTCCGCGGAAATAATGAATCATTCGCAAAACTCACCGAGACAGAACCCGAGGCCTGCAAATCATTAGCATACGCGGTGGCATTACACGGAAGTGCAGTTGATACCGAGGGGCTTGCCGACATAACTTTGATATCGGCAACACAATCAAACCGGAGATTGGTACCCGACAAATCCGTATTACCCACCCAAGCAAGCGTGACCGCCCCACCCACCATTGCCGAGGTCGTAGAGACGGTAAAGTCGGTAATGGGATTGGGGTTGGCTCCCACACTGACATAAACATCCATAGACCCCGGATCATAATCGAGGCTAGAATCATCTTTGGGGTACACGCGCACCCGTATAGATTGAGAAGAGCCACTGACATTAGTAATCAAAAAAGTTTCTGATGTAGAGGGGCTCGCATTTATCGACTGGCGGGTATTGCAAGGAAACGAAGTGCCGTTAAGTTTGGCAATTTTGACTGCGGCGGGACAGAAAAAATAAATACTGTGCCCCGTCCCCTCGGACAATGTCCAGGAGATAAGCGTCGGCTGACCGTTGCTAATAGAAGCTGGCGTAGCTGACACACTACTCACCGTGGGTGCCGCATACACAAATCCTACTGGCAGGCACCAGAGAGCCAAAAATATACTTAAAAACCAAAAACGCTTTACCATACGATTGAGCATAGTTAGTAGGCTATTCCTATATGCCAGTATACCACGCACAAAAAATCTGGCCGGAAACTTGGGGATAGAAAAGAGAAAACCATCCAAGAAAGGATGGTTCATGTGGGGGAAAATACGAGGGCGAAAGATCTTTCGAGACAGGGGCGGTCGGGGGAAGGCCGCCTCCTGTGTGATCGAGTACCCAAGGAGTACGGTACTCATGCGTAAGGACTATCTTTAGTCTACCTGCTATGCCGTGCTTGTCAAAGTGGCTAGCAAGGAGCCCGCTCTAGCCACCATAGAGACTTGACGACCCCCTCAAAGATACGTAATACTGCCACCCAGATAGATCCCTACAAAAGGAGGATGCCCCATGCTAAAAACAGCCAAGTATAGAATCGGCGGTCTGGAAGACTCTGGGGAAGTTGTCTATGCAATATTCAACAAAAAGCGCATTGTCTTCTCAGGCATTACAAAACCGGGCAGTACCATAAATTATGCGGAGGATATTATCCGAAACATAGCCGCCATAGAGGGCATAGACCCTCTCATCTACCAATGGTTCGATCTGCAGACCCACCTCGGCTACCATAGCAGAGAACCGGGTGTTTTTTCTTTTAGTAAGCTGTAGGTACCCACGAAGCTGGTACCCCACTCCATATCGAGAAATGGGAAGCTCTATCGATTCCGTCAGTAGTGTTCACGCTGTTTCAAGAGTGTATTGGTGGGCCAAACGACACAGCAAAACTATATACTCCAGAGGAGGCACGTACCAGTGGCTATACCCCAACAGACAAGCACTCGACCGACATGGGAAGATGTTTTATCCTTGGTCGGCCTTCATCAATCGGGAAGAGAGCTAGCGGCCTCGCTAGAGCTTCGAGGAATTGCCTGGGAGGTATTCGACCCATCAATCACCCAAAACTGGATCGTGGTTGACCACGAAGGGTACCCGGAACATCTTGCGGCAAGCAATGGAGACCGCTACTGTATCTGGCAACGCGACACCACTAGAGATAATTAACCATCTCTATGCAAAACGGCTAACCTATAAGGCTCGCCGTTTTTTATTACCATGGCTGATTTTACTCTCTTGGGCAGACATACGCATCGCATATAGCAAAGTCTGCGAGGCTGTGATAAGCTCAAAAACGAAACAGTGTAGTACAATACCTGCACAAGGAGGTGCTTATAGGGAAGCTCGACTTTCTACTGGCAAGCGTGTTTTTTGACAACCCCCACACACACATTACCTGCTCGGAGGAAATATGCGTCGTATTTTTGCACTCGCGGTCCTGCTCGGAATATTTGGCATTTCATTTTTGCCATTCGCTACCCCGCCACCAGCCCAAGCGATTAACATCATCGACTGCTGTGATCTGACACTCGTCGGAGATCCCACCATCACCTTCAACAAAAACCGTCCCGATGAGCTCTCCATCCTGGCGCGAGTCGCCTCCCCAGACAAAGTACTCTGGCAAGGAGATTGGGATAGCCCAATCGAACATGTCATAGAGGTGAGTCTCTACCTTGGCTCCCAGCTCGTATTCCAGCATCAGCTCGGTGCTTTTATGCTTACCATTCCTAAAAACAAGGAAGGTTTTCACTTCGGCGGACAATTTGAGTGGAATAATGCTCCCAAGAATGGAGGCTTCCAGTTTGTAAATATTCTGCGCCACAATAATGGCTGGCAGATTGGCATTGATGTATATGACTTCAACACCAAAGACACGCCGGGGATTGAGCTCGCTAAGCTCCAACCTTTGGGTGATGTAGAGTTAACACTCGTCATCCAGATAGATGATAAGCTCATCTGTGTCACCGCACCCGCCAAACGCGGAGGCAACCAACTGCGGATGATCCTCCCCAACCCCGTAAAACCTTGAGATACCGTACACTACGGCAAGAATGACCTCGATACTCGCAGGCCATTTTTTATTTGCTTTTTGTAAGAAAACTATAGCCTTACTTCCAGCAAAAGCGCGACCATGTCATCTTTTTCGATCTCCTCTTTTTTGCGCACCTCTGCTTTTATCGGCAAGAGATAAGCGCCTCTTTTTTTGTCCGGGAATATCGAAGTCTTCCAGGTGGTTTTGCCTATGGTAGCCATGACCGGAAGCGACCCCCATCCACGCTTCATAGCACCAAAAACTTTTTTTATATTACTCGATTGTTTTTTGGGTACTGTAATAAAATGCCACCCCACCATCCCGGGATATACCCATACCTTGGCACGCATCTTGTAGGTTGGCGCTCTCATACTTTTTACCCAGAGGACTAGCTACTGATTAGCGCGTACCCGGAAAGTCACCAGATAGCTCGTCGGGTCAGGCGTGGCACTCGAGATAGGCACGGGCTGCACGCTCTCGATAGATACTTGGTACGAATCAAACGCTACATCTCCGGCATCAGAACGCATATCTCTTGTCTCTTTATCGGTAGTACTCTGGAGTGTGACCCGTGCGGTGACCCATCCCGCCTGGATGCACTGGACATCTACCGGACAGCGACTGTCCTGAACGATTTTATCGAGAGTAACACGCACACCATTGATGAAGACGGCCTTTCCTACGCCGACCTCTCCGAGTGTCGGATCACCCGCATCTCCCTTGAGCTCCTCTAGATGATCCACTGCCAGTGTAGCTCCTTCGGTGAACGATCCATACACTCGGACTTTTCGGCCCACGAGCTGGCCTAGCACATTACTCACTTTAAGAACGAGTGGCATGCGATACGCTACCTCACCCACTCCACCGTTTTCTGGTGAAGCGATAATAAGTGCAAACCCATCCGCGCTCTGCTGGAGCGTCCCCGTAAACGACGTTTGATCGGGGCATGGCGCAAATGCACACTGCGCACCACTCCGTCCGACATACGATCCGTCCGGACACTGCAAGGCCTCTTGAGTACAAAAAACCATATCCTCATCACTCCCGCCAAGATCTTGAGTGATGCTATAGCTCATGAGCCGCCAGGCGCCATACAAAAGACCAGCGATAACCGCAAACGCAAGTACTATATAAGTCCCCTTATTGTTGCTCTCCATAAAAATTACTCTTCCCGGATCAACTTTAGAATAAAATAAATCCCCGTAGCTACAAAAAGCGCCCACCAAAGCCACATCATACCAAAAAGATACCCGCCCCAATAGTAGGCTACAATGATACCAAGCGAGATAAGACAGAGCTTGATAAGCCCCACCTCCCACCAGCGAAATGTCCGCGTTTTGAATAGTTGCATATAAAATAGTAGCTAATAAATTAATGTGCCATAACGCCTATATGCCAATTTCCATTTTCCACTGCATGGGAATAAGCGTAAGATTGACAGGCTGTTTGAAATAATTCTTTTGTTTCCATTCTGAAATTTTAGCTTTCATGTTTGCAAAAAGCTCATCTTGGTCTTTGATTTTATGGGCACTCATTTCCACAAAGATCTCGATAGGCGCAATCTGTACTTTGATTTGCGCGCTATTAGCATAGACAAAAACATCCTCGATGCCCGTGGCTACAGAGACGATTTTTTGGACTGCCCATGAAAGTTCGAGCATTTCTGCTCCCCCCTACCTTTTCATCATCAAATTCTATTTTGATTAACGGCATGTTTCTTCGAGTACTACATAAAACCAGGCAACGGAATTTAAGAAAAATACTTTTTGGGGAAATCTCCCGCCTGCTCATTCACCATCTTGTACCTAGCCTCAAAAGCCTTTTTAACTTCAGGAAGCACTATCTTTCTCTCCCAATCTTTCTTGAGTTTTTTTCTATTAGATTCCATCAACTCCTCAATAGGCTTATCACTGTTTTCTTTAAAGTATATGGACCAGAAAGGGCCGATAAGATGCGCGGCCCCATCGGCAGATGAAGCTATCCTCACTTCAATAGGTGCCTCATGAAGATCGACCTCCATCTTCCTTTCAAAAATCCCCAAATATTCGATCACTTTGTCTGCGAAACCATTCTCAAAGCCAAACTCCAACAATTTTTCTTTCCCTTTTTGAAACATTACCGCATCATGTTCTTTCTCCTTGTCCAAAATCTTTGCATAGTCATGGATCCACACCAGTGTACGCACAATGTTTCTATCCGCTTCCCGGTGCATGTCGCAAAGCTCTAGAGCTATCTCTTCAATAAGATTGAGGTGGTATTTTACAAACCACTCGTGATGAACAAACTCCTTTGTATTGCTTGAAAGATCAATCACATGCTTCCGAAACTTCTCCACCAACTCCTGCATAAGATTATGATTTTTTGGTCCTTAATGATTCTAGTATAGTAAAATTTTGCCTTTTAGACGAGTACACAAACAAAAATACCCCGAGTGGGGTATTTTTGCATACACAGCGTGTACTAGGCGACTTTGCTCACTTTGGTCGCGTTGGGTCCTTTCGGGCTCTCGCCAACTTCAAAGGTCACTTTGTCACCCTCGCGAAGTTCGTCGAATGTTACTCCGACGAGCTCGTTGGAATGGAAAAAGAGATCCTTTTCCTCTCCATCGCGCTTGATGAACCCGAAACCCTTGTCGGTGAGACGGGCGATTGTTCCTTCTTGCATTTGATGTAAGAAAAAAGCTAGTAAAATATCAAATACAGGGACTGAACAATGGAGATCGATCCTTACTCTCTGGATCAGCTCTGAATTGATACCCGAAGACTATCATATTTTTATAATTTTGTCAAATTATGTATCCACACCACCCCTGTATACTCCCCGCTTTTGACTTTTACACTGTTTGAGACATTATATTTACTAGGAGGGTTCTCCCATGCGTCTTTCAGCCAAGCTTGAAGTCGAGCTACAAATAACCACTACTCTCCCAGAGCCCATTCTTTCAAAACAGTGGCCCGCCTCCAACGGAGAAGAAAATATCTGGGGATTTTATATCTATGGAGATGAAGTCCTATGGGGCTACTCGGCTCTCTTTGACCGAGAGACTGGTGAGCACTCACGTAGCTATGTGCTATTTGAACGAGCTAGCTTCCATAAGTGCCTGCATGATATTTGTATTGATGGAGCCGAAACCGGATGCATCAAAAGCACCGATACCCACGCAGGCGTAAAATTCTGGAGTAACACTAAAGGGGCATTTTTTATGACCGTTCACGACTCCAATGGAGACTCTCTATCCTGGAATCTCGAGCCTCTAACTTACGCCGAGCTCCGCCAAGCGCTCCAAGCTTTGGAGTAACATCCAAAGAACCTGTGACTCCACACACCACCAAAGCCGCACTCCGGCTTTTTTATTTTGCGATTACTTCACGTCTTTTTCGAGATCCAAGACCTCATCTATCCGGATCTGCGAGACAAAATCGGGCACATGGCTCACCAGTATCATCGCGCCATCATACTGGTCAAGGGCCTTTGCGATAATCGGAATATGGCGAAAGTTGATGTGGTTGGTCGGCTCATCAAGTATCAAAAGTCCCGGTTTTAAAAGCACAAGACGCGCAAATGCTACGAGCCCTTTTTGGCCCTCCGAGAGACGGCCGATTTTGGTGCCGATCATCTCCGGCGTTATGAGAAACCGCGAGGCGGCACCCCGCATCGTCTCCTCTACTTTTTTGTCCATCACTGACATCAGAGACTCTGCTACGGTATCTTCAAAGTTGAGTGTAGAAAAATCCTGCCGATAATACCCCACTCGCACGCCACGCGCTATCGTCATGCCTTTTGCTTTGCCGGATGCGAGAGACTCCAAAAGCGTGGTCTTACCAATGCCATTGGGGCCCGTGATGAGGAGGTGGTATCTTTTTTTGAGCTTAATGTCGCACGTCCGCGATACGGGCTTGTGGTGATGCATCACGCCGTATCCCGTGATATGGGCAATATCGCCCACGATCTCCCCTTGTGCCGGAATGACAAAGGGACGAATCGTTTTGTCCTCGCGGCGTACATCTACCTGATCCTCCTCCATCTCCTCGATCTTCTCGCGCATTTTTTTGGCTACGTTTCGCATCTTACCACCCTTGTGTGCAAAAAAGTTGGCTTTTTCTTTGTTCTCTTGGATTTCTTTGGCAAGCTGGGCATTTTTTTTGTTTTCGCGTTCGATACGTGCCGCGATATCTCGGACCACGTTAAAATAATTGCCGTCATATTTTTCTACTTTTTGGGTAAAGACATCGAGATAGAGAACCCCGCCGGTAAATGCATTGAGAAACGTCGCATCATGCGAGATGACCATGCACGTTTTTTTGTAATCCACGAGAAACTGCGTCAGATGCGCGATGCCCGCCTTATCAAGATTGTTGGTCGGCTCATCGAGTAGCAAAAGATCGGGGTCCTGTATGAGCGCGGACGCCAGGAGTAGCCGCGCCTGCTGTCCGCCGCTAAATGTTTTTATGATCTTGTCTTTGGGGGCCGCAAGGTGCACCACCTCAAGCACTGCATCTATCTTGGGATCTATGTCATATATTTTTTTATCAAATCTCCGCTCAAAAAACTCCCGCACCGTAAGATCCATCTCTTCGCGCACAATGACTTGGCGGGCTGTGGCGATAGTCAGATCCCGCTCTATATGGATACTGCCAGACTCGGGTTTGAGTGCTCCCATGATGAGTGCAAATATCGTACTTTTGCCAGCGCCGTTTTGGCCCATAAGGGCGATCTTGGTGCCACGACGCAAGCCAAAAGACACCTCCTTTACGATGGGATGCCGTGGACCGTATTCAAATGAGACGTCATCAAACCGCAATATAATTTCTTCGCGTGGCATCGGATAACCATACTCTATTTTTTCAGAAATTGATACCCCCCAAGGAGTTTTACTGCCCGAGCTTAAAACCCGCATAAATCCCGAGTGCGCCACCCATAGCGCTAAAAACGAGAGACGAGCCAGAAAAAGCGTCCGCTCCCCAAAGCGAAGGTAAGAGCCCACCCAAGGTGGATCCCACGAACATCCCGATCCAGATTAATGATTTTGGGGTCATATTAAGTCCGAGAAGGTAATATCCTCACCACCATAAACAAATAAATTTTCTCATGTAGAAAGGATGCTAACTAGCTATCTCAAATATCTTCTTCACCAACTGTTTTCGTGCATAAGAAATAAGTTGACTAGATATACCATAGTTGAAATTTCGGATAGCTTTCTCGATCGTAGAAGTTTAAGCTTCTATCGTCTCGCCAGACAAGCTCAGTAAATTGCTCGAAATCCTCACCATAGCCGAGGCACATGACTTTCCAATGATTGGACGGATTAAACCGTAGAATTATTTTTGCCAAAAATGGCGTAAGTGGAATTTCCATAATTAAGTAAATCGATAATATCCGCGCGACATAAAATCCAAATACCCCCTGTCACGCAAAACCTGCAATTGCTGGCGGATTTTATCCTTGATGTGTTTGTTGTCGGGATGAAGCGCGCTCAATTCTTTTTCAAATGCGTAAATATCATCAAGTGTAAATTCCCGCTTCCCAAGTTTTTCAATACTTCGCATTATATCGAGTAGCCACCCCTTGGCGGAAATTTCTCTTTCCTCTCGCAAGAAAAGGGTTTTTTGCCATTCGGCAAGCACTTTTTCTTTTGGTTCAGCTTGTCTATTTTTTATAAAAAAGATCTTGCCCGTCTGTAGGATGCTCTGTAGTAAGATATTACAACCAACCCAACCAGCACGCCGTACTGTTGCCGCAAGAGGTTTTCTTTTCTCAATGATTTTCGGAATAAAAAAATGTTTTGGGATAACAAGAAAATTTATTACTTCAAGATTTGATAAATCATAGTTTAGCAGGAAAAAGTTAGGGTTGTTACTACTCGTAAGTCGTTCAAGCATTGTGCGATACGCGCCATCGACAACTTTTGTGCCGATTACACCCTGTTTGCTTTTTAATTCATATTCTTCTCGGCAATTTGAGCAGTAAAAATCAGCAACCGGCTGGTTATTTGGATACTTATCTATGTTTAATTTTCCGCAATTTGGACAAAAAATTGCATTATCAACCCACTGCTCTGTTAAAATGCGCGCTTTTTGCGATGCACTTTTGTAATTAGTTGCAAGTTGTTTTTCAAAAGTTAATTTCATGTAGTAAGCTCCTTTAAACCTAAAAAACCAATATCCTACACCGGGTGCACTTATTCTAGAACAAAATGTATCAATTTGGGAGATTGACTTTCCCAGTCTTTGGCGCACTATTTTTAAGATATTTTTTTGTACCGCACTGCACGACCCTGCCCAATGAGCCTAATCTTACCTAGCCGTAGTAATTTTTTGAGTGCCTGATTGACCGTAGGGCGAGCGATGCCGGTTTGTTTTGCGATCTCTCCCGCACGTATCTCCTCGGCGTTTGCAACACAGCCCCATACTTCCAATTGTTTTTTAGACAATATATCTTCTAGATGCTCGCCTTCAAGCAGTGCAACTGCCCGCACGCCCTGCTTGTTAACAACACCAAAAAAGAATACAAGCCATGGCTCTATAGACTGCTGACCGGTCTTAAACGTCGCCTGACTTTGGCGCAAGGCAAGATAGTATGCCTCTTTTTGCTGTTCAACAATCTGCTCATGCGATACATACGGCATATATAGATACCCTGCACGCAATAAAAGCATATTACCGAGAATACGGGAAAGGCGGCCATTCCCATCCTCAAATGGATGGATTTTGAGAAACTCTACCAAAAAATTGCCGATGACAAGCAATGGGTGGATTTCTTTTTTCTCGAGCTCTTGATGGGTCCACTCAACAATCTCCGTCATTTCTTTTTGCACGAGCCAAGCAGGGGTTGTCTCAAATATAATCTGCTCTACCTCCCCTTTTTCATTTTGCACGCCGACAATATTTTCTTTTTGTTTGTACTTGCCGCGATGCGACGCATCTTTTTCCGAATATTGCAACAACTCTTTGTGCAAATGCTGAATCACTCCCTCACGAAGCGAGAGTGTTTCAAAACTATTAAAAATATTTGCGAGTACCTCCAGATACCCGCGGACCTCCTGGACATCTCGCTCGCGAAATTTTGTGACCGAAAGACCGCGCATAACCTTCTCCACCTCCTCATCAGACAAATGAGACCCCTCGATGCGTGTTGATGCGCCGGTCGAGGTAATGAGTACCGACTGGCGAAGCGTTGTAAGGGTAGACGGAGCAAGCCTGCTCCCCGCGCTCCACTTGCCTTTTATCTCATCAATACGAGCAATAAGCTCCCAGATCTTCCCATCAAGGTTTGTGAGACGTTTTTTAAATTGCTCGCTATTTTGGCTCATATAATCATACATATATGATATATTAGATTATATATGATTATATATAAAAAGCAATAGATCCTCGAAAAGCTCTATTTTTTAAGTGTTTTTAGTATGATTTGTATTGTATTGCAAGTATTGCTACTCCCCGGCGTAGGCCTTCTCCAGACCCGCGACATCTATCTTTTTCATCTTGAGCATCGCCTGCATTACCCGACCGGCTTTTTCGTGATCGGGATCGCCCAGGAGCTCGCTAAGGACTTTGGGGATAATCTGCCATGACAACCCATACTTGTCTTTGAGCCAACCGCACTGGCTCTCGGATCCGCCATCAGCCGTGAGTTTCTCCCAAAGAGTATCCACCTCGGCCTGATCCACGCAATCTACAAAAAGCGAAATCGCCTCGGTAAACGTAGTGGTCCGCCGTTGAGCGCATAAAACGTCTCTCCATGGAGCTCAAAGGATACCCAGGAGGCCTTGCCACCCGGACCGGGAGTCACGTGTGTGACTCTGCCATCTCCAAACACCGAGACATAAAAATTGGCCGCCTCTTCGGCCTGATCGTTAAACCACAAAAACGGAGTAATCTTTTGCATAGAGCTACATGGAGAGGATAAAGGCGGCAAGCATCATCCCGACGAGCTGGTAGCTCACCATCACAAAAATTTGCTTGGCCCAAAACTTTTTCTTGGTGTTGGCCCAGACGACTCCGGCGATTTGTGTCGGCACGATAAAGCCAAGCCACACCCAGCCCGCAACTCCGTAGGCATGAAATCCCACACCCGCCATTTGCAAGTACTGGATAAACATGGCAAGCACAAAGGTAAACACCAGGCTCAACAAAAACTGCAGACCATAAAGCGGCGCCATGTCTTTTTGCATTTTTTGGAGCTCCTCTTTGGAGAGATTGGTCGCCTCCATAATCTCCATCCACCACCTGCCAAACATAAGGGGTGAATACCACACTGCCCCCAAGACAAACTGCGCGATCGTAGCACCAAGTATAGTGATATAATTTAGTTCCATATAGTATCTTACTGATAATGATATTATGCTACACCCAAAAATTGCGACGCACTAGATAAACGGCAGGTACTGCAAAATTCCATAGGCATACGCGGCTACAAAAGCCAGTGATATATTAAACACCAAATTCCCCAGCCCAAGAGTAAGCATCACCCGCCAAAATGGATAGCCGAGAAGCCCCGCAGGAATAGTAATGATGTCGTTTGAAAATGGGACTATACAGCCATAAAGAAAAAAGAGTACCGGCAACAATCGGGGATATTTTTGCTGGAGATGTGAGAGCCGCTCCAGTATTGACTGCATACGTGGAGACAAGAGCACCCTTCCCTGACTCCCTAGATAATACGAGGTGGAATCGCCGAGCATCACACCCACTGCAGTCGATAAGCCAAGAAAAAATGGATTTAACCCTCCAACCGCTAAAGCAACTAGGACCACATGGTACGGGATCCCGCTCAATGTCGTCAGTCCACCCAAGAGCGCAAGGATAAAAATCAGTGCATAGGCATTTTCAACACCAATAAAACCGATGATACTCTCTGGAGGCAGATAGTAAAATGCCAAAGAAAACCCGACAAAAAAGAAAATCGGGATAAGGCGCGTCGCATAGGTAGTAAATTTTTTCGACATACAAAAGGAGCCGTGCAAGATGCCTACGGTTTACGGCGCGGCAAAATAATATCTTGGTTATTCTCTACAATACGCACCAATGTCGCCTGCACGTGCCCATCCGTACTCGCCTCACCGACAATAATGACATGGTCGCCGACGTGAAAGCCATCTTGCTCTGTGTGTGGGCCTTTTTTCACCACGGTCTGATCGCTCACGTCAATAATACGCTCTTTAACTATGCTATCCGTAATGACAAAACCCATGTCAGTAATCCGGATAATCTCTCCAAAATATTGCCGATCCTCCCAGCGCATATAGCCACGTACTCCCATAAGAGACAATACGATCGCAAGCAAAATGCCAAGCAGTACGAGCACCATGCGGACATATTTATCTTTGAATAGATGCATATGGTTAAGAATAGCACGAATCCAGCCCATCCCCTTTGCAAGCTTCAAGGCATCGTATTTGTTTTGGCCGAAACAATCAAGTAAAAACAAATGCACTCAAGACACAAGGCGTTGTGCGCCAAGCCTGCCTCCTATTCATGCCACACATATGGCATGCGGCTCCCTAGGTTAACTTTTTTACCTCCTCGCCAATATATTTTTTCATCTTTGAAATTGTTTCTTTCATCCGCTCAACACATGCTATCGCCTGCGTAGAACTGTTCAGGTCGTGCACCTCTTGCAGACTCTCAAGTTCTTTTAAATTAGAGGACAGGAGGGTGCCTAACTTTTCTAAGTCTCGGCCAATGATTATTTTGTATGCCTCATGTGTTTTCTTCTTAGCAACATACCACCATGCGATCACACTTGCCCCCGAAATAATAATAAGCATGGCAATGATAAAAATCTCAAACCATCCAAGATTAATAAATCTACCGAGCGACAAAATTATCTTTGGTCTAATATTAAAAAATGACTCGGAGCTGGCTACGCTTAAAGCCCCTCGTTCATCTCGAGCCCGAACTAAAAGACCGTATTTCCCTGTGGGTAAGGCCTTGTCTATAGTAATTTTCCAATTTCCGGAACCATCACTTTGGGTAACACCTGTAAAAACTTCTTGCTGCAAGGAATTCGTAGCACGTACGTCCACAAAGGCGTTTGGAATGGCTATCCCGGAAGCGAACATGACTTCACCTTGGGAAACTGATTTTGATATAAATTCAATAGCTGGAGTGGGCAACGGAAGAATTTCAAATTGTAAACCATCTTCCATGCTCGAACCGGCACGGTCAAAAACTTTTACTAGAAGCTCGTGTATTCCGGGCGCATGGACAGGCAACAGGGCAGTCGTAGTGCTGGTTTCCCCAACCTTTTTGCCATCTACAAACAAAAGCGTGTGAGAAACGCCGGAAAAAGCATCTTGGGCATTAAATGTAATATAAGGAGTGGGATTGTCACTTGCGACATTATCAATCTTTACTTCAAACGGCAGTGGCGGCGTAGTATCAAGCGATATTTTGTAATGCGCGGTACTCCCCCAACCAATATTATTTCTAAATCGTATATGGACATACCAGACCCCTTCTTTTGTTATTGTGCCGAAGTTTTTCCCCGTGGAGAGTTCTTTTTCGGCAACGGTCGGTACGGTGTTTGGATTTTGGTTCAGTACGGTGGCAACCATGGTGATATCGTCAGGGACACCCCACAAAGCAATAGTTTCTCCAAGATGGTTGTACCAGTTTGTGGTATCTGGATAGAGCGGTACTTTAACTATCGGGGCCATAGGCAGTTTGCTTGCCGGTATCGCCGTTCTCTCCACCTTCTGGGGCTGTATGGGCGCTTGGGCAGACGTCGGTGTACCGGCTGGCAAAGAAGATGGAATAAGTATTTCTGTCCCAACAGTGAGCGTGATTCCTTCAGCTCGGGATAAAATATTCGTGCCTTTTCCATCGCTCGCAGTAATGACAGCATCAGACAAAGCAATCTCCCCGGACCCACTGCCGCGAGCTTTAAACGTCAGTGTAAGAATCTGTAGCGATTTGCCGGAAATGCCTTTGGGGGTCCCGCCCATAAATTTTGCCTCGCCGGTTTCATTTGAAAATGTCGGCTCTTCAATCCAAAAATTAAATACCGAGTCAGCCTTATCAATTTTTGTAACTTCAAAAACTGCGGTTGGAAATTGCATCGTTGTCTGCACTGCATTAATACTCTCATCCCCCGTGTCCACTTTAAAATTCACGCTCACTTCTTCACCGATTTTTATAGTTTTCTTCTCTGGGACAAGCGTGAGCGTAGCAGCTTCGGCTCCCCTTACCAAAATAATAGATAGCGCAAAAATTACAGAGATGACAAATTTTGATTTATGTGCTGAAACCATATTTAAATTTCTATTTTATTAAGAAACACGCTTAGATCAAAGATGTCAACAACTCCGTTGCCATCCAGATCAACGGTGGACTTGAGACTTGGATCCTCTGACCCCCACCGGAAAAGAAATACGCTCCAATCCGTAATATTGACTGCTCCGTCGTTATTGAAATCAGCGCGCGATGCCGCGAGCAGTGATTTTTTAAATGCTCTTGTCGCTGAGAAATCACTTTTCCTTCCATCTTTATCAACAAGACGCACTCGTACATAATGCGCGCCCACAGAAAGTTTCGTGATGCTCTTCGTAAGCACGTAATAACCCTTTTCGTCCAAAAGTTCTGTCTCTTTTTGCGGGATGGTATCAATCTCCATTTCAACAGTACTCCCCGGCGCTCCATATCCTATAAGCTGCAAATCATCGGCTCGAGTAAGCAGTGTATGTACGAGTGCAAGTGTAGGCGGCACAAAGATATCTTTTACCGTAAAATTACTCTGATGAAGTAAATTGGCCTCAAAAGACATCATTGTCTTTCTCCCATCCTTGTCTGTCACCTGTAATATGTAGAAATACTCCGCACTAAGAATAGCAGCCTGACTAATCTCAAAAGTTCCGTCTTCTTTTATTGAAACAGACTCTGTGGGAGTAACATGATATATATCTTCCAAAAAACTTCTCCGCAACAATTCGATAGTGCTCGCGGGATAGGCCTGGCCGGAAAATGTTGCGGTAGTGGGTTGCCCACCACCGCCGGACGATGCAACAGAGCCATCGTCTGGTGAATCTCCTGTGTCCAGTGTTGTTGTTAAACTTGGTACATTAGAAATAGTTGAAGTATTTGGCACCTCATCGGATGTTTGTATGGCAAAATAATATGTCGTTGAAGGCAAGAGGCCGCTCACGCTCATAGACTCCGAACTACCTGCAACCGATGGAGCAGGCTCGCCAGTGACCGCGGTCGCAGAGCTAAAATTGCCTGCTGTTATCACCGACGTCGCATACCGTAAGTCATAGGTTGTAGCTGTACCCGTAGAATCATCATCCCCCGGGGCAGTCCAAGAAACCACCATGGCACTATTGGAAGGACTAGAGAGAGCGAGATTCGAAATTGCCAGAGGAGCCGTGGTGTCCGGCACTTCTGTCACATTAATCGCAGTACTCAATGCCGATGTGATGCCCGAAGAAGAAAAACATATTTTAATGGACTCTGTAGCCGAATACTGCATCGCAGTATAGGCCATGACCCCCGCGCTAACCACTGCCCCGATCGCTGGCGTGGACGACAATATCCCCGAACCTGCCGTTCCCCCGCATAACTGTGTTGAGAGAACAGCCGTACGCGTAATAGTAGTCGCATTATCAGAAGTCACCGTGCTACCAAATTGATCGCGAACAGTAACCACCGGCAAGACTGAAAAAACTACCCCTGTTGTCGCATCAGCAGATGGCTGTGTGGTAACAACCAATTCACTTGTGGCACCCACAACCTCCGTTAAAGTTCCAAAATTGCTTGTCCCATTTGTTATACCGCTGATTGCTGATGTGCCGGTTTTGGTTATGTTACCCGATGCCAATGGTGTTCCTGCGGCAGGACGCACCCGCACATTTTGCCAAGTCAGCGAATTCCTGACGCCATTAGATGTAGCGCCCGTTACGGTAAACGTAATTTGAGTTGTCGAAATCGTAACAGCAATACTCGTTCCACTTGGGACATCGTTTATATTTCTAGTATCAGCCCCACTGCCGGCTATGCGGGTTACCAATACTGTCGGTGCCGTACCGCCGGTGTCGAATACGAACCCACTCGGAACATTCAAAATAATCGTACCCGTATTGATTTCACTCACCAACCCCTCGGCGATAGCTGGACCAGTCAGAGAAGTATAAGCCCCACCCGTTGTGTCCGCTGAAATTGACGATCCACCTGTTGCAGGCGTGACTATTGCCGTCGCCCGCGCAAAGTAGGCAGGAGAAAAAAACAAAAAAACTGTTACAAGACCAAGCCATTTCTTTTTGACTGGCCGTATGGTCACATTCTTGGCTGTGCGCCTTCAGGATGACTTTCTTTTGCAAAAAAACTTTTTACTTTCTCGATAATTTCACCAACGGCATGGCTCGATTTTACAAAGTAATCATCTGCCCCCAGCCGAAGGCCTTTTTTTATATCCTCGTCTTCCCCAAGCAACGTAAGCATAATCACCGGAATAGTTTTTGTCTCGGGAGATTTTTTCAATTCTTCGAGCACGGCAAACCCTTGTTTTTTGGGAAGAATGACATCGAGCAGCACAAGATCGGGCCGCTTTGACCTTACTAACTCCAAACCCACCTCTCCGTCAAAAGCTTGAGAGACCTCAAAACCAGCATCAGTGAACTCTATGTATAACACCTTGGAAAGTATTTCATCGTCTTCTACTAGGACTATTTTTTGTGCACTCATAAATAAATGATACTCTACTGAGTTTGTAAAACAAGTCCTTTTTCTCCCGCATGGGTCTGCGATATAGAAGGAAGTTCAATAAAAAACGTGGAACCTTTCCCTTCTTCCGATTCAAACCAAATTTTTCCACCCAAAAGATTCACCGACTCTCGCACGATATAGAGTCCAAGTCCCGTGCCATCAGGTTTTGTATTCACTGCGTTGCTCGCACGGATAAACTTTCCAAATATTCTTGCCTGCTCTTTTTTGGGTATGCCAATGCCCGTATCTTGAACCGTGAATACCACGGAGTCTTGTTTTTCTTGCAAAGTTATCTCGACCTTTCCTTTTTCCTCCGTATAATTAATTGCGTTTGCAAAAAGATTTTTTAGGATAAAATCCAACAGATTTTTATCCGTAGTAACCATAAGTTTTTGAGGGTGTTTGTCAAAGACGACATCCAGTTTTTTCTTCTCATAAAGCATTTTATGTTCGCCTATGCACGTACTAGTGAACGCCACCAACTCCACAGGCTTTGCATCAACACTGACTTTTCCACTCTCAATCCGCGACACATTGAGCAAAAGTTTTACGAGTGTATTTAAGCGCTGCACTGAAAAATGAATGGCATCGAGATAACTCTTCTCTTCTTTTGTGAGTTTTTCTTTTCGCAAAAAAAGCTCAACCGTCCATCCAATGCCGGTAAGAGGTGTCCGCAACTGATGCGCGGCAAGGGAGACAAACTCGCTTTTCTCGCGATCAATTTCTTTTTCACGAGTTATATCTCGAAAAATAGAAGGAGGTAGTAGTGGCAATAACAGTGTTGGTAATAGAGGCCGAAAGCGCGGCATAGATAGCCCCCTTCTCTGGCGGTATTAGGTTACAGCTCTCGTCTTGGAGGTGCAAAACTTCGTACCACTTTTTACCGATTGATTCTTTGCCTGTATAGCCAAGCATTTTTTCGGCCGTCTTGTTCATTAAAATGATTTCGCCATTTTTATTGACCGCAATACATCCGGCGGCAATACTGGCCAAGATCGCCTCGTCTTTTGCTTTGGTTTGTGCGAGTTTCTCCTTTTCATCTTCTAGATCTTCAAAAACATTTTGGGCAGCCATTCTTGCATCTCCCAAATCTTTCTCGATACGTTTTTGAATGGTGACTTCTTCCTCAGTGGCGACAAATCCTATTAAAGCGTCATTCGCATTAATAATTGGGGATACGCGCATAAGAGCATAATATTCTGATTGATTTTTCCGCCGGTTTTTTATTTCCCCGCAAAATGCCTGCCGATCGTATTTTATAGTCTGCCGGAGATCCTTGTAGAAATCTACCGGCATAAGCCCGCCCCACAATCTTGGCGTATTGCCCTTCATTTCTGCCAGGGTATAGCCGGTCATAGTTTCTGCTCCCTTATTTGCATAAAGGATAATCCCGTTCGTATCCGTTATTACAATATGATTACTGGCATTATCCAACGCCAACAAGTATGGATAGCCAGCCGCGGCAAAATCAGGATTTACCGATTCTAATTTTTGCTCAAATTCAGACTTAAGCAGCTGACCCGGATAAAATTGTTCAAAGACAATGCGTTCAGACGGCACCCGGTGCTGGGTTAAAAAATTGCCAACATAGTCCACAAACCCTCTCGGCCCAGCCACAAACCAAAGGGCCTCGCGGCCAGCAAACTTTTCTAGTGCCGTCTGATCCACTAAGCCAAAAAAGGTGGCTAGTGTGAATTTTGGATTGTTCTTTGCCAGTTGGGAAAGTTCATCAAGGTAAGCCGATTCATCTTTGCCGTCATTGGCATACGCCAAGGCGATCTCATGACCCGAGGAGGTTTCGCTGGAAAACCGAATCATGCTTAAAAACGGCACCACCCCAACCCCACCTGCCACCAATATAATAGGCAACGAGGTATCTTCGGGGAGTCTTAGCGACCCATAGGGGCCTGAAAATATTACCCCCGTCCCCGGCTTCATGGCAATTAAAGTTTTTTTATAACCGCTTTCACTGGTTCGGAAAATTATATCTATTTGTCCATGTCTGTTCGGAGATGAAGCGATAGAGAACATCCGTACATTGCCTTTCGGGTCCGGATACTCTAATTTAGGAATCATCAACCAGATGTACTGCCCGGCAATAAAACTAAAATCTTCGGGCACCTTGATTGCCACATGAGTCGTCCGTTTGGTAATCCGTTTTACGGAAATGATCCTCCCCTTCTTGGTAAGATTAACTTCATGAGAGTTGGATTGCGTCTTAGCTTCAGTCCTCAAGTCCTTGGCAATCCGGGAGCTTCCGGTTTTCATCTTTGCTGGCCATCTTTATGATTGTCATTGGTGTTGTCATGGAATTGTTTTAGATCCTCCACCTCTTTTTTAAGCTCCACCATTTTCAACTCTCTTCCAATCATGGTCTTGTTCAAAGCCTCCAGCTCCTTGATTCTACTGCTAAGCTGTTTTGTGCGCTCAATAATCTTGACTTCCAGACCCTTGGCATACTCGGCAAGTCCCCTTTCAAGCCGTCGCTTTTCTGTGATGTCTTCAAACGCCAGTAAAATTAACTTCATTGAATCAATCTGGTTGGCATTGAGCAATATTATTTTTTCTCCGATTGTGGGAAAGTTCCAGCTAATCTCATAATCTTTAATAGTTTTTTTCGTCGGCAAGATATCTTCCAACATTTTTTTTAGCACAGGTATGTCCCACTGACCATTGCCTAATTTGTAAATCAACTGTCCTTCGGTTTCTGTTTTGGTCACTTTAAAAGTTTCACAAAATATTAGATTTGCTTCAACCACCCGAAGTTCGGGATCAAGAATAAGAAAAGATTCTCGTATCGTTTCTAGGAGAGCATGGATATAATGCTGGCTCGTCATCTGCTGTTGGCCGCCCTTCAAAAAATTATCATTTTTCATATTTCTTATTTAGCCTCGCCGCGGCTTCGGGCTTGGCCCACCGTAAACACTATTCTTTGTTTGTTTTTGTCGTACGCATAGTTATTCCCTTATCCCAGGGAGTCGCCGCATGTACGTGTTCACTAGCAATACTTTTTGTTTGACGACCTTTGAAAGTATTTATAGTTGACTTTTTATCCTAAGCCGTCTAGGCTTACTTCATTCAGTATGCTTATTGCAAAGTTTGCCTACTAGTAAAATGTTACGTTTAATATAGTTATAGTAAAACTTTACAACTAAATCAATAATATGGTGGGCATAACTGCATCTCTGGCCAGAAACATTAAGAAATATAGGCTTTTAGTCGGAATATCCCAAGACAAGCTCTCCAAAGCGGCAAACGTAACTCTACATGCAATTACTAAAATAGAGTCGGGCGCTACCCTTGACCCAAGAGTAAAAACTATCAAAAAAATTGCCGATGCGCTCGGTCGCACTGTGGACGAACTGTTGAAATAGCCCAAAAACCAATTCGGTTTTCCAAGTAAAATTTCCCCATTTGGCCAAAAGATGCTCGTCACTTTTCCTGAAAAAGCCACCAGCGATGCTGGTGGCTTTTTACTTTAGGCACTGCGCTCCCCCTCGGTCGCTTGCTGCCGGTCAGGGATTCCCCCTCGATTAAACTTTTGCCGTCGCAAAAGTTTATCTGGGCACCGCCTCGCGGTTCCGCGTACTCACGGAACATCGCTCCGGCGTTCGAGCCCTGACGAACGCAAAACTGTTTGCGTTCTCCCAACATCAAAAACTTCGTTTTTGCTGCCGGTCAGGGACTCGAACCCCAATACCCGCCTCCAAAGGGCGGTGTCCTACCATTAGACGAACCGGCAATGGTTGCTAAAAGAGTACCAAATTATTAGCTAAAAATAAAGCCGGAGATGGTTGGTACCATTCCGGCTCTCACCCTACTGCATTAGTATATCTTCAAGTTGCTCTTTTGCTATTTGGAGCGCGGCATGAAGCGCCGCTACCACCACATGCGGATACCCGATTCTGTCTTGTCCGCGCAGGAGCGGATGCTCTTCCATGAGACGGATCACTAAATACCATATACCGTCCAGCTTTTCTTTTTTTGGAGATGCTAGTTTTTCAGATGCAACCTCAAGCAAGGTCACAGCCTTGTCGATATTGTTTGGGCGATGCATATCAAGATCGTATCGCCGGAGTGTTTTCTCAAGCCGGTCTGCCTCCCGTTGCAGTTTGCTTATATCCGACAAGGATGTCTGGTGACCTGTATTTTTTTGCACCAATGCGAGTCTCTGCTCCATCTCGGTCACTATCGAGGGAGTCATGAGTCTCCCATCAAGAGAGAAAAATACACTCGTATTATCGTCGAAGTAATGCGTCTCAAGGATATACTCTATAGAGCCTAGTGGATCCCGTAAATCAAATTTGGGTCTGTGTCTCTTCTGATCTACCATATGCAATCAGCTCCTTCCCTGGTTAGTGCATTTCCGTAAATGGTCTTAGCAAAAAATCGCGCTTGGCGTCACACACGAACTCCGCCACATCCGCGACCAGGCCATACGTCATGGGAAGATCCCACACACGCATGAACTCAAACTCGCTCAAAAGACCCGTAGCACGTTCTTTGTAGTATTCTTGGAGACTTTCCCCTACATAACCCTCGCGAGCGCATATGAGCAAACCAAGTACGATCTTGACGGCATTGTCTCGATGAAACCCAGACATTTCGTAACGTCGGAGATGCTCTGCGTCCCTTGGGACGATAGCATGACCGCGCGCTTTGGCACGACTGATAATCTCTGCCTCGCCTTTGGAAATCTTTGGCTCACTATATTCAATCTCCACGAGACACCAGTTTACAAAGGATTGTGCATCTCCGCCTGCATCCAACAAGGCATCTGATATACGTTCTGTGCCTTCACCTACGCCACGGATAACATTCATCTGCAGAGACGCCAACTTACCCGTATACAGCCTAAGAAGTCTTTCTGGTCCCTCCAACACAAACTGATCACGAAAGAACCTGGAAACCAAAAGCCACCAACGCCACGGATGTAGAGACAATGTATTGAGCATATTCGTACCCCTTTCCTGTCAAAAAATTTCATGAGTAGTATACGTATATATGTATACTTTGTCAAGTATTTGTTTTTGTTTTGTATTTTTCTTGGGGTAAATATTCTATAGACATCGGATGTCCATATATGGGCCAAACAAAAAAACCGGCTTACCGAAAGTCGGCATCGCACATGCCCTACAAGCAACTACGCCTTGAGACACTCGGCAACCGCAAGCTCAAGCGGCAGTTGTGGGAAGACTGTACGAAATGAATTCCAATAGGCGTCTATGAGAATCTTGAGCAGTTTCTGGAGCTCTTCGGGTGAAGCCTCCTGATGCGCTTTGATAAATGAGACTTCTTCAGGTGAAAGCTCGGACCCTGCAAGCTCAATATGGCGCGGGTTGAGCTTGAAAAGATACAAGTGACGCGTGAGACGCACCAAGAGTTTGGCAAAAAACTGCGGGTCTGTCCCCTGGTCTATCGTCTGGTCGATAAGCTCAAGAGCACGCGAGGTATCTTTTTTGAGCAGTGCCGCTACCAGCCCCTCTACCGCCTCGCTATCGGGTGCCCCCAAAATCATCCGCACATCCTCAAGAGTAATCTTATCACTTGAAGCGAGCACTTGCCCCAGCATGGACTCGGCATCACGCAGTCCCCCATCGGCAAATAATGCCACGAGCCGCAGAGCTTCGGCATCGGCCTTGATATGCTCGGCAGACACAATCCCCTCCAATCGCTTGATAATGACCGGCACGCTTAATTTTTTAAACTCAAAGGTCTGGCACCGCGAGATAATCGTCTCGGGTACTTTTTCAAGCTCGGTGGTAGCAAGGATAAATATTGCATGTGCTGGGGGCTCCTCGAGGGTCTTGAGCAGAGCGTTGAACGCTTCTTTGGTAAGCATGTGTACCTCGTCTATAATGTAGACTTTGTATTTGGCTCGCGCAGGCATGAGGCGCACTGCTTCGCGAAGCTCACGGATCTCGTCTATCCCACGCGAAGATGCGGCATCAATCTCCACAAGATCCAGCGCGTGACCGGAGGAAAACTCCATACAAATCTCGCATTTGTTGCAAGGCTCATCGGGCTTCCCTTCGGGGCAGTTTACGGATTTGGCAAGGAGCCGCGCGATAGTGGTCTTGCCCGTGCCACGGGGTCCTGCAAAAAGATAGGCGTGCGCGATACGACCGAGTTTGAGCGCATTTTGGAGTACACGCATGATATGCTCTTGCCCTGCAATTTCAGAAAAACTCTTGGGGCGATATTTGCGATAGAGTACTTGCTCGCTCATGGGAGCATAGTAGCAAAAAAAATGAGTTCCCTCAATAAACGTATTCTACCCCGAACTAAAAAGACTCTCGCTCTCGGAAAAGTCTTTTTTAATCCATCACTACTATACCTTACTGCATACTACCAACAATCGGTTGCTTTTTCTTAAACACGATGAGCTTATACCCCGCAAAATTCCAGAGTATGACTGCGGCCACCGCAATAACTCCTGCAATATTGGCCCAAGCCTCGGGAGTAAACCCGCCCCGCACCCCGATGACATCGGTAAAGAGTGCTGTTACCCCAACGTTGATGACGAGGCCCACCACACTGACACTCAAAAATCTGCCATACTCTTTAAGGATTGATTCGTTGGGATCGCGCTTGTCCCCAAACACCCAAAAGTGATTCCAGGTGTAGGCATTGAGATTACCCGTCATAAATCCGATACCTTTGGAAAGTATGAGCTTGGAGCCGCTCGTCACGCCGAAGTAAGAAAGTAGCATATTATATATCGCGAAATCAATCGCAAAGCTCAAAAATCCAGCCGCCACGTAGCGTGCAAACTGGATCATAAACGGGATCTTGGCAGAAAGTATCCGGCCAAGGAGTACCCCCAATATCCAAAGCACCGGGATAATACCCAAAAGCCACGTGTTGGAAAACCCTGCCGGTAATTGCAAGCCCGCCATGGCCACAAATGGCGCAATGGCATCTTTAATATGAATATTGAGAAACGAAAACGTCGGGAGCAAAAATACTCCCATGAGAAACCCACTCAACGCTCCGAGCACATAGTCTTTTATGTTCATGAAAAAATGTGATTAGCTGATGTTCCTGTAGTGTAGCAAATACCACCCAAAGAGGATATTTTATTACTCACAGATATTTCGACAAGTCTGCACGTTATCTCTTGTCTCACACTGCAGACACCCGCTGGATTTTTTGCAGTTATATGTATACTCGAGTGGATCAGTGCCATGCAATATGCGCAACTCCAAAGGATTGGATGGTATTCCATTCTGCAATGCCGTAAGATAATTTTCTTTGCGCGCCTCCCATATATCGGGGGCGTGACTCACCTTCAATGAAAATGCTCCGCCATCATCAGTAAGAGCAGAAACGACAAAATCCTTATCCCAAACTATACTTCCATTTCTTACCCCCCAACCACGAGCGCGGGCCGTCACCTCTGCGTCCGCTACCGGCAAACCAGACTCACAATCTCGCACTACACCTGAAATATTTTTTGTAGACAAACTAGAGATAAACACGCCGCTTAATAGGACTACAGCGATAATAACAGAAGTACTTACTATTTTTTTCATATGCCTCATGAGCTAAGAATTACGCGCATGCTTTTGGGATATCTCCCACTCTACCTCCTCGCGCGGTCTGCCGTACTTCATGTTGGAGTATTGTTTGATTGCTTCAGCAATCGCCGGATCTCCAATAGGTACAGGGAGCGTGTGCATGCTAAAGGGTCGAGAGGTCTGACCACGTACCAAAAGCCGGACGTATGCTTGGTAGTTGTCTACATTAATGAGATCATGGGCAGAAAATACCGGTGCAAACTGTGACGCCAAAAACTCCGCGTCTTCGGTACCTACGCGCATCGCCGCAATGGAGCCGACATTGCCGAATACTGCTTTTTTGATCTCCTCCTCGAGCTGGCCGATAAACTGGTGTGAGATTGTAAGATTGAGCCGGTATTTGCGCGCCTCGGAAAGAATTGTGGCGATTGAGCGCGTAGTCACATTTTGAAACTCATCGATATAGAGATAAAAATCTTTGCGCGCCTCCTGGCTCATATCGGCACGCGAAAGTGCGGCCATGAGAAGCTTGCCGACGACAATAAGACCAAGAAGACTAGAGTTGAGCTCTCCCAGACGCCCCTTGGAAAGATTGATAAGCAAAATCTTCTGCCCATCCATAATCTCGCGGAAGTTAAAACTGGATCGCTCTTGGGCGATAATCGGCCGCATAATTTCGTTGGCCAAAAAGACATCGAACTTGGAGGTGATATATGGGACGATATTGGCAAGAGAGGCCTCCCCGCCTGCCTTTTCTGCGACATCGCGCCAAAAGTTTTTGACGATGATATTATTGCAACGCGAAAGCTTGAGCTCACGAAATGCTTTGTCCGAAAGCACGCGCGCGACCTCCAAAAGCGTACTCCCCGAGGACGGGTCGTCTATGACGAGCATTGTGGCGTTGCGGAAGTACTGCTCAAACATCGGCCCCATAGATTCGGGCACCGCGCCGTAGAGTTTTTGGAAGATGCTAAAAAGCTCATTGACCACAAAAGTTTTTTGCTCCGGAAACGCCGGATCATATTCGAGCATATTGAGCCCCAAGGGACGCGCCGTCTCTCCGGGATTAAAATACACCACATCATCCAGCCGATACTCCGGGATGAGCGTCAAGATCTTGGCGATAGACTCGCCGTGCGGATCGATATAGCATACCCCCTCGCCATTTTGGATATCATGGATAGCAAGCGATTCCAAAAAATTAGACTTGCCAGTGCCCGTCTGTCCGACCACATAGAGGTGCCGACGACGGTCATCCGGTGTAATGCGCACTGGCGAGCGCTCACCGCGAAATATATTCTCACCCAAAAGCAATCCCTCCTCGGGCATATTGGCGGGAAGTGCCGCTTCGCGTGCTTTGAGCGATTTGACCTTGGGCATAGCAAGCTGACCCACCGGGAAATGATACAAGCTCGCCAACTCCTCGGTCGCCACATATGAAACCTGCGCCGAATCAAACATACGAAATGAAAAATTGTAGACAAGATTTTGCAGATCCTTGCCAGATGCGCTATGTACCACAAAACTATTACCCTGTGGATCGCTAAACTGCGAAAATGCGTCCTCCAAACCTTTAAGGATACTGTCAGACCCCTGACGCGTCGGCGCCGAGGCCAGCAAACGGATATTGACATCAAACCCCGCACGGTAGGACTTTTCCTCCACCAGCTTGACCAAAACTTCATCAAATACCACCGGCTTTGCCGTCGTAGCATCCTTGTCTTTAGGTTTTGGGGAACCATTGGCAATTTCGGTCAAAGCGTGCACCGCTTGGGCCGACCAGGTATGTTCTTTTGCCACCGCCTCGGGAGATTTTCCCTGACGCATAATCTTGGCCGCATCTCGTCCACGCATTTGATAATGCGCGCTCGCCGGATAACACATAATCTGAACTGCCGCTCCCTCACCTTCTTTTTTGAGTTTAGAAAATGCCGCAGAAATGACGCCCAACGGATCAGACTCTAGGCGCCGATAGGTGCGGATTGGCACATACCCCGGCTTTTTGAGTGTTAGATACGAGCCGGACACTACCCCATCGCTATTAAACATATTGTAGTCTTTGACGCGCTCGATTTTGGCGTGTGGGAACAAACCATTGATTTGTTTTTCAAATACGCTTCCCCATTTGCGCGGCACTGCTACAAAAAATGAAATCTCCTCGCCCACGGAGGGAAGCGCAAGCTCAAGCGCAAAGGCAGGCTCGCCATAGAGAAATGAAAACATACTGCTATCTCGGAGCGAGATCATACTTGCGTACAACTGCTCCATCACGGCGATGAGATCTTTTTGATCTTTGGGTTGTTCATGACCGCCCGGGTCCGTGCTCGGCTGCTCGATAGTCATAAGCACGGAATACAGCACCAAATCCAACGAATGCGCAAGTCGCCCCCGCTCCTGGGTACGCAAGAAAAAATAATATGCGGCAAGCGCACACGCTATAAGTATGAGTGCAAAAATATAAAATCCAAGCGACATGGGAAAGTGCCCCTACGCGCGTCTTGCGACTAGTTTTTCATAATATTCATCCACCAAAGCGTCATGGAAGTCATCGAGTATATGGGGATTGTTAAGCTGGCGAGCGAGCTCCACTGCTTCTGGGATGCCTTTGGCTAAAGCCACCTCCACCAGTACCTCCACCTGCTGGGCATGAGCCTTTTCTTGCAATTCACGAGTCTGTGGGGTCGGAGCGGACGCTACGCTTTGGGATACGTCAGATTGGCCTGTCTGTGAAGACACCGCCGGCTGTGGCGTCCCGAGAGCCATCTTTTCTATGCCATGGATGCGCTCTTTGAGCATGACCCCCAACAGCTCTTTTTCGTGAGCCTCGGGAACGCCTGGAGCGCGAGTAGCTTCCAAGGCCTGCTTTTTTTTCGCGAGCTGGACCTCAAGATCTGCTATCTCGGCATCAAGGTCAAATGGTTTTTCCGATTTTGGCATATATTTATTATACTATAGAGAGGGTATGGCGCCACTCGCACCATGCACATATATCAGATTTGATTTGACCGGTTATGTCCAAACAAAAATCGCTCGCGTTTCTTTTGATTATTCTTGCTGTAGCATCGTTTTTCCGGCTCTGGCATATCACCGAGACCCCGCGCGGCCTCTATCCGGATGAGGCCATGAACGGCACCAACGCCCAAGAAGCCATCCGCACGGGGAGCTACAAGATTTTTTACCCCGAAAATAACGGGCGCGAGGGACTATTCATAAATATCCAAAGTTTGTCTTTGCGGATATTTGGCAACGAGCCATGGGCATTGCGGGTAGTGTCGGCGATATTTGGGATTCTCACGGTGCTTGGTCTGTATCTCATGACCCGTGAACTCTTGCGTAAAACTAGCGTATACCACGAACGCATCGCGCTGTTTGCGGCGTTTTTCCTGGCTACACTTTTTTGGCATATTAATTTTTCCCGCATTGGGTTTCGCGCTATCACCGTCCCCTTTCTCCTTGTGTGGAGTTTTTATTATGTATTCCGGATGCTCCATGAGCTTGAGGAAGGAGATGAGAAACTCCCCAAAGCCGAAGGGTTTGCGGTACTCGCCGGTATCATCTATGGTCTTGGGTTCCATACCTATATCGCCTACCGGGTCACGCCGCCGCTCCTGCTACTCCTGTTTTGCATCGGCTGGCAAAAATACAAAGCTGGGATTTTGAAAAAATGCTTCCCCTGTCTTTTTGTGCTCTTTCTTTTTGCCGCATTTGTCTCTGCATTGCCGATTGGATATTATTTTCTCAATAACCCCGCTGATTTTAGCGGACGGGCCGCACAGGTCTCGGTGCTCGCTTCCGCCACCCCTGCACATGATCTTCTGTTGAACGCTGCCAAAACCTACGGCATGTTCTTCTGGATAGGAGATTATAACTGGCGGCACAACTACGCGGGCGCGCCCGCGCTTTGGTGGCCAATGGCAATACTTTTCGCCATGGGCTTGTTATTGAGCATTTCCCGTCTCTTTCAAAATCCCAACCAAATCCAAAATTCTAATGACCGAAAAGAAATAAGACGTGGAGCTTGGTCATTGGGGCTTGTAGCTTTTCGCAATATTTTCACCACTCCCTATGGACTGCTTCTCGTCTGGTTTTTTCTCCTGTCTGTGCCTTCGGTCATCTCCAATGAAGGCCTACCCCATGCCTTGCGTACCATCGGTATGATCCCGCCGACCATGATATTTGCAGCGCTCGGAATAGATCTCCTTATGCGTAAAGGCAGGATGCTCCACCAACAGATACTTACCGCAGTCGTGGCAAAATTTCCTGATCTTGAGGAACAAATCAAGCGCATCGGCAGTGAGTTTCGCGTACTGGTATTGGCGTTCTTGGTTGTCATCTCTATATTCGCCTATCGTCAATATCTCCTACACTGGGCCAGTAGCCCCTATGCCGCAGAGGCATTTAGCGAAAACTATACGAGCTTGGGCAAATATATGCGCCTACTCCCGGACACCACCCACAAATACGTCATTGTAAATGCCGACGGGGTAGAGGTACGTGGCATCCCCATGCCGGCACAGCCCATCATGTTCCTCATGGGCGAAGGACCCATCACGCACGGCCAAGTCTCACCACGCAACGTACATTATGTACTCCCCGATGAAGTAAGAAATCTCTCCCTCCAAAATCTCCCCGCAGGGGAAACTGTATTTATCATGCTCGAGATGAAAGGGACACTGCGCAATGAGCTCAAATCGGTCATCCCCTCGATAACTTACGAGGAGATCGCGGGTAGATTATTAGTGGGTAAGGTAACAAAATAACCATGTACCGAAAAGATTCGTGGATAGCGGGCGCGCTCTTGGCACTTATGTTTGCACTAATGTTTTTCTCGGCCAAGGGAGACGCGGCCATCATGGATGAGCTTGCGCACATCCCTGCGGGATACTCATATATCACCCAAAAAGATATGCGGCTCAATCCCGAGCATCCGCCGCTCATGAAAGATCTTGCGGGGATATCACTCCTCATGCTCCACCCCAATTTCCCGACCAACGTGAAACCTTGGACCGAGGATATCAACGGTCAGTGGGACATGGGGCGTATATTCCTATATGACGCAGGCAATAATCCCGACCAGATTCTCCTTTGGGCACGTCTCCCGATGATGCTACTCGCACTTCTCTTTGGCTGGATGCTCTTTGCATGGGCACGCAAACGCTATGGACCAAAAGTCGGCCTTTTGAGTTTATTTTTCTTTGCACTTTCCCCTACCTTTGTCGCACACTCCCGGTACGTCACGACCGATCTTGCGGCGGCATTTGCCTTTTTTATCGGCATCATGACGTTTATAGATTTTATTGAAAACCCCACGCGTGGCAACATAATAAAGGCAGGCATCGCGTTTGGTATAGCGCAATTATTTAAGTTCTCGCTATTTTTGCTCGTACCCATTTATGGCGTAATGGCACTCTTGTGGATTCTTATTGCACACAAGGATCATTTGGCACGCATGGGGTTTGGCGAACGCCTCGAGCACCGCATCAAATACGGCGCGATACTCATCGGCAAAATCATACTCATCGGCCTTATCGGTATTGCGATTATTTGGGTCGTATATGAATACCACGTCTGGAATTATCCAAAAGATCGTCAGCTCCATGATGCCACAGAAATACTCTCTTCGTTTGGCAAACGCTGGCTGGTAGATCTTGATCTCTGGCTGATTGCGCATGATGCAACGCGGGCTCTCGGCCAGTATATGCTTGGGCTTCTCATGGTGATACAACGCGCGGCTGGCGGCAACACTACCTATTTTCTCGGCGAGCTATCCAATACCGGCTGGTGGTATTACTTCCCTATCGCCTACCTCCTCAAAGAAACGCTGGCACTTCATCTCCTCACCCTTGTGGCACTCATCGTAGCTATCGCGGCATGGCTACGGTCTCGAAGCTTCAAAGGTATCACCTGGACGCGAGAGCATATCGGGGAGACAGTAATGCTATTTTTCATAGCATTCTACTGGACCTACTCTATGCGAAGTCCGCTTAACATCGGCGTACGGCATGTGCTACCTACATTCCCGTTTATCTATCTCTTGGTGTCGCGCATGCTTATCTCCTGGATTGAGCGCGTGCCCGACCCCAATCCTGCTACCGAATCACGCTGGCTACACAATATCTATCGCTTGCATATTGAGTCTATACCCAAATATCTGGTTATCATCGTATTGATGTTTTGGGGAGGATTTCAAACCGTCATGGCCTATCCCAATTATTTAAGCTACTACAACGAGCTTGTGGGATCCAAGCGCGGGTATCTCTATATCGTGGATTCCAACTATGACTGGGGACAGGATCTCAAACGGCTTGCCGCCATCACACATGCAAATAATATTGATCACATCGCACTCGAGTATTTTGGCGGTGGATCCCCGCAGTATTACATCGGGTCGGCATTTGAGCCCTGGTGGGCTGGCAAGGGTAAACCACAGGGGTATTTTGCAATATCCGCCACACTCCAGCAAGGCGCATTAGGAAAATCAAGTATTTGGTACCACCAGGAAGCACGAGATATCTGGCGTGAGAAAAATACTACCGGCGCGACTATTTCAGATGCATCGCTCGAGCTCGTGATAGATAATTCCGTATTCAATAAAGACGCCCTGCGGTCGCTCTACGACGACCTACTTGGTCTCGGCAAACCACACATAGAAGATGCGGACGTCATCCGACTTTTGGATGCTAAAACCTATCACTGGCTCCGTACATACCAGCCTATAGCCCGAGCTGGCGAGTCGATATTTATCTACGATATACAATAAGAAACTTCTGCAAATAAAAAACTACCACCGATGTCGGTGGTAGTTTTTTATTTATCCTGCACCTTGTAGAAAATCTTGCCCGGGAAACGCGCATCGGCGTACTCGAGACGCCCGAGATCCGGTACTTCTTTGGCGAGCACCAATCGCAGATTATCCAAAGATGTTTTCATGTCCGTACCCTCCTCCAAACGTATATACCAACCCTGCTCGGTAATAGCCTGCAGGTCTTTTTTATACTCTTTGCCAATCATAAATTCTTTTATCTCCGTGCCAAAAAGCTCCCGCACCCGTCCACCTACCAATGCCAAATCACGGACGGTCTGTGAGTCTACCACGGACGTCCCGAGCACAGCATCATTGTCGCGATAACTCCGCACCTTCGCAATCAAACTTCCAGAAAATCCTGGCGCAGATTCAAAGATGATGCCTGACTCATCGAGATAAAAGCACCGCTTTGCATCCAATATCTCCTCCGGCACAACATCCATCTCATCACCAACCAAAGACGCATCCACCATGCACCAAATCGCAGTGACTTGGCGCTCTTGTGCCTTAATGAAAAGACTATGCGGAAATGAGCGTGAGACATCCGCCGCAATCACGCGCGGAAATGCTTCGCGTACAGCACGTGCGATATCATCGGTAGGCACTAAGAAAAAATTGTCTCTCGGGTAAACCAACATCGCGCGACCATCTAAATAGGTGCGCGCGACACGCTCCACGTCATCAGGACTGACTACATGCAGACCGGAAACCGACACCGTGGTCACTCTGAACTGGGGAATAAAAAATACCCCCATACAAGCCAGTAGCCCCAATATGCCAAAGACTATATGACGCTGCCGCTCTTTTGTACGTCGCTTTTTTTGACGGAGTTTTAGCTCACGTACCACTGAACTCATATGGCTATTCTTTTTATAAGCGGATTAATGCGCGTGGTTATCTCGTAATTTATAGTACCAATGGATCGGCCCAAATCTTCTGCAGTAAGCATCTCCCTGCCTTGCTTTCCTAAGAGCACTACCTCATCTCCTGGCCGCACTAATGGTACACCTGATACATCTATCATACACATATTCATACAGATTCTGCCGATAATGGGACAGCGCGTGCCACGCACTAAAACGCTACCCTCGCCCGAAAATCTGCGGTCGTATCCATCCCAATATCCTACCGGAAGGACCGCGATCGTCCGCGACGAGGAAGCCTTGTATGTCCTATCATACCCCACCGTATCTCCCTTTTGTATTTTTTTCACTTGCGCAATACACGTCTTCCAGGTAAGTGCGGGGCGAAGTTTGATACGTGTAACGCTCGCTACCTTGGGGGCCGGATACATCCCGTACATCCCAATACCCAACCGTACGGTGTTAAAATACGTATCTTTGTACATCATGGATGCGGCAGTGGAAGCTGTATGTATAAGCCGCGGCTCAATACCTGCTGCATGAAAAGCTAAAAGCGCATCGGTAAAATTTTTGAGCTGATGCTTGTAGTAGACCGACTTGAGATTTTCCGTATCCGAAAAGTGCGTATAGATACCATCCGCCACGAGTCCTCTGTGTTCTTTGGTATATGCGGCAAACCGCGGCCAATCCTCGCGCATGATGCCTTGACGGAATGTACCCGTCTCGATTTTAAAATGCACAAACGCTTTTTTGTGTATGCGCCGCACGATACTGTCCAGAAGTTTCAATGACTCAAAATTATATATCGCAATCCGAAAACCATTTTGCACTACCGTACTAAACATGCCTGGGGGCACATAGCCAAGTATTAGAATAGGTTTTTTGATACCTGCCTTTTTGAGTTCTAAAGCCTCATCTACCGAATCTACACCAAAACAAACATCCGGAAGTCCGACTTCCGGAGACTCTCCGGAAGTCGGACTTCCGGAGAGGATTTGAGCCGTTTTGACAAGCCCATGGCCGTAGGCATTGGATTTGACTACCGCGATAATGGAAATATGTTTGCCCAGCTTTTTGGTAAATGCCAAGACATTGGCCCGAAGTGCTTTGACATCTACCTCCACCCAAGTTTTTAAATCTTTGGCGTTAGGGATCATGAGATAGGAATTAAGAAAAACGTATAAAGACTCCCCCTGAATCAGAGGCATTTTTATTTTCCCATACCACCTCCTACAAATTACTCATTACTTACTACCTTTCTCTATCTTCTCTTTACCCATATATGGCTGAAGTGCTTTGGGGATACGAATGGAACCATCCGCCTCCTGGTGATTTTCAATGAGTGATATTAGAGGGCGCGGAGGCATAGGCAAAGCCGTGCTATTGAGTGAGTGCGCAAATCGAAGCTTCCCCTCTTCATCGCGGTAGCGGATATTGAGTCGCCGCGTTTGGAAGTCATGAAAGTATGACGCCGAGTGCGTCTCACGATAGCGGTCTTCGGAAGGAAGCCATGCCTCGATATCATATTTTTTGACCTGCCCGAGCCCCAAATCCCCGCCACAATTTGCCACTACATGATATGGGATCTCCAGCGCCTGCATGATCTCCTCGGCATTAGTCACGAGCTCCTCATGTAGCCGCACAGATTCGAGGTGATCTGCTTTGGATAAGATCACCTGCTCCCATTTGTAAAACTCGTGCACACGCATGAGACCTTTCGTGTCTTTACCATGACTTCCCGCCTCCCGACGAAAACAAGGAGAGAACACCAGCATTTTTATAGGAAAGTTCTTCTCCTCGAGGATCTCGCCCATATAATACCCCATCGCTCCCACCTCACCCGTGCCGGAAAGATACAAATCATCTTGTGTGCGATACAAATCCTCTTCTCCCTGTGGCAAATACCCTGTGCCCACAAACACCTCTTTTTTGATAAGCGACGGCACAATCATAGGCACATACCCCTTTTTGACCATCATATTGAGTACCAACTGCCACACCGCAAACGACAAGAGTGCTCCGTCATTTTTAAGATAATATCCACGAAATCCAGCGGTCTTGGCCCCCCGCTCAAAATCCACCATATCATGCATCTCCATAAGCTCAATATGGCTTTTAGGCGTAAAATCAAACTTTGGGATATCGCCCCAAGCGCGCACCTCTTGATTGTCTGCATCAGACTCGCCCTCCGGCACCGAAAGATCCGGCACATTAGGAACGAGAAGCATAAGATTCTCATACAACGCCTCGATCGTACGCAGCTTCTCCTCTCTGCTACCCAGCCGTTCTTTGAGATTTTTTACTTTTTTTATGGCTTCATCACGCTCTGGTCCGGCAAGCTTTGCTATGGCATCCGATGCGGTGTGCTGTTCGGCACGCAAATCGTCCACCTCTTTAATGAGTACCCGGCGCTTCTCGTCGGTATCTATGAGGTTTTGCACATCAAACTCCAGATGCTTTTTGCGTAACGCATCTTTGATAATGTCCGGATTTTCTCGGATGAATTTAATATCAAGCATATGTCCTGTGTACCATATTTTCACTTGTCCTGCCAATGGTAGACAAAGAAAAAAGCTCTCTTGTAGAGAGCCATAAGGGCGAGCATGAGTAGCATGTGTTTTACTGCAGATATAAATAGGAGACCGCGACTTTGGGCGGTGTGGTCTTTTCGCGCCGGAAAGAGAAGTAGTATTCCGTACAACACGTGCATACTGGAGAAGCGGTGATTCTGTCCGATGCTATGCCAAGCTCACGCGCATGGTCTTCAATGACGCCCACGAGATCAAGCGCGAACTTCCCCTTTTTAAACTTAATACGGCTTCTATATTTTACGCAAAATTGATCCGCGACGTCGGCGCCAACTAGATAGCAGCAAGAGTGGATTGCCGGTGTGATACCCAGAAAAATGTTTGTAGGATCAGACCCGCATATGCAAAATGCATCCACAAGCCGAGAGAGGATATTGAGTGCCGTGCCACGCCAACCACTGTGCGCCACACCCATTACATTAGCGATGGGATCGTAGGCGAGAATCCCCGGACAATCGGCACCAGTGAGCGTGAGACAGACATCTTCTAGCTGTGTCACCACAGCATCCACCTCCGGGCTTGCAACAAAGTTATCCTCGGCAAGAATCAGTAGACGATCCGTATGGTAGAGGAGTGGCTCCACGATACGTTTTTGTGCTGTTATTTCCGTTGCAAAAAAATCTGTGCGATTCTTTCTCGCCTGACGAGAGAACTCCTCACCCCCATCCCTTTTTACGTTCATATGGCCATACTCACGTCGAGACATCCCACAACGCACTCCGCGCAAAGTTGGGAAAAGATTGAGGTCATAAGATTTTGGTATCACCAAAACCGTCGGACTAGCTGACGACAGCTCCCCCATACAAAAAATCCTTTCAGCTATATGCTACTCATACGTATTTGCAAGGTTCTTATAGCCGGGAATAACTATACGAGAAAACCCCCTTTCTTGCAAGACCGAGAATGTGTACTATAGTACCGTATGCCTGTACACATAGAAACTATACGGGGACACGTCCCTTCAACCCCCGGCGTCTATTTTTTTAAAGGGGCACGGGGCCAAATACTCTATATCGGCAAAGCCGGTAATCTTAAGACGCGCATCCGATCATACTTTGCCGCGTCCCGCGACGTCGGCCCTGCCAAAGAACGCATGCTCAAAGAAGCCGTCACCCTTGAGTGGCAAGAGCTCTCCTCGGAGATAGAAGCACTCATTGAGGAGGCTCGGCTCATCAAAAAATACCGCCCGCGCTACAACATTCTGATGCGTGATGACAAAAACTACCTCTACGTAGGATTTACCAAAGAGCGATTCCCCAAAGTATTTCTCACTCACCAGCCACGGCAAACCTTGAGCCGGGAATTTAAAGACAAAAAAGCAACTTATATAGGACCATTTACTGACGCAACGAGTGTAAAACGCATCCTAAAATCTCTACGCAAACTCTTCCCCTACTGCACCTGCAAAGAGCTCCATACACGTCTCTGCCAAAATGCCCAGATTGGCCTCTGCCTTGGCGCCTGTTGCCTCAACACTGCAAAACCGACCTACGCCACTGTAGATACAAACGCCGCTCACACTCTATACAAACAGCATGTCGCTTCCATACAAAAAATTCTCTCCGGTAACCAAAAAACACTTATCCGCATGCTTACCAAAAAAATGGAAACCTACAGCAAAGACCGAGCATTTGAAAAAGCAGCCAGTATACGAAACCAACTCTGGGGCCTCGAACATATATTTGCCCACAGTCTGTACATCAAACAGGAGCATTCGCTGGAAAATCAAAAGGCACTCCGTAAACTGGAACAGATCCTACGCCTGACATACCCGATTGCACGCATTGAAGGATATGATATCTCCAACATCCAAGGAACCGATGCGGTCGGCTCGATGGTAGTATGTACCGATGGCGTAATGGACAAAAACGAGTACCGCAAATTCCGTATCAAAACGGTCGTAGGTGCCAATGATCCTGCTATGATGCAAGAGATACTCATGCGGCGATTCAACCACCCCAAGTGGCAATATCCAGAAGTAATACTCATAGACGGTGGGGTAAGCCAGCTCAACGCGGCACGGTGGGCACAGAAAAAATACCTACATCAAGCGGTACATAATACAAACACATGGGATACGGTTGCGGCAATCCACATCGTCTCCCTCGCCAAACGCGAGGAGGAGCTTTATCTCCCTGGCAAAATCCATCCTATAGCCCTCAAACATACCTCCACTACACTCCTGCATCTCCTCCAGCAAATCCGCGACGAATCGCACCGATTTGCCATCGGGTTTCATCGCAAACTCCATCGCAAACTACCGTTGCGCTAGACTCTGCAAAAAAGCAATTTGCTCCTGATACTTATCCACCTTGGCAAGCACTTGATTTGCATACGAACGGCCAAGATATGAATTCCAGTTTGACCCGGCAAAATATTTTGCCGCTGCTTTTTTCTCGTCCGAGACTGCGCCGTTATCCGCAAGCAGAAGTGCCGAAGCGACAAAAGCATCTTTGGGTTGCCATGGGCTTGGCGGGTTGGCTCCCGTAATCGCCGAGATTTGTTTTTTGTAAAGCACCCACGTAGACGGGATAAACTGTGCGGGACCCATCGCGCCTCCCCATCCTACGCGTTTACCATCGGCGCCGCGCATCGGGCAAGAGACCGGCATCTTACCAATATCTAGTCCCAGCTCTGCTACCACAGCCTTGAACGGCTCGTGATCACGTTTATGCATGACCTGATCCCATTTGTATTGAGGAGGATCATCCGGCAAGTTGCATTGACCGATGTTTTTGCCCAGCTCTGATTCCTGCGCGACAATACCAAGCACAAACGCCGCACGCACTCCCGTCTTTTGTGAGGCAAACTGCGCATACTCAAGCGCTTTTTCAAACGGAATTGCAGGGGAACCTTGTAAAAGAAATAATTCACTACGGATAGAGGCTGCACGCTTTTTCTTTTCATCGGCTACCTTTTTGTACTCCGACTCTTTGCCTCTCGTAACCTTGAGTACTGTTTTTTTCTCGGCTTCCTTGCGCTCTTGCAATTGCTTCTCCATGAGTTGGAGCGCGCGGAGCTTGGCCTCCTCTTCTTTACGCTCCTCAAGCTCATCTTTGGCCTTTGACTCTGCCTGCGCATGATCCTGCAATTCGGAGCTGGAGATCTGGATCGCAAGTTGCAGGGAATCAATCGTCTCTACCTCACTAAAAAAATCCGAGAGATCCTCGTACCCCAGCATAATTTCGGCAAGCGGCATATCATCATATTCGTTAAGTTTACGCAAAGACTCGCCCAACGATGATCGCTCCCGTTCTATCTTTTCACCCAGAGACTGTATCGTTTTTGTCTTGACTTGAATAGTGCCTGAGAGCTGTGAGATGGCGAGATCTTTTCGTTTAATCTCCAGCTTTGCTTTAGCGATCTGTGCATTAATAATCGCGATATCGCGCTCCAGGGAAGAAGCCTCCTGCTGTTTACTTTTTATCAACGTCTCATAGGTGCCGATCTGTTGCTCGAGATTATCAAGCTCTCCCTGCAACTGCGCACGACGAGATTCCACTGCAGATCCGGCAGATTGAGCATGGATTACCTGAGGCATGGAGATCAGAAAAACAGAAAACGCCACAAAAAAAATGGCAGCGTACATACGCACACGATACGATACATTTATGGTTCCCGAAAAAGAAAAATACATATATACCTGCAAATACTCTTGCGTATAAGACGAACGGAAACCCTCCAACATACAGACTGAAATGCGACATCCTCAGTATACCACGAAAAAAGCCGCTCCGAGAAGCAGCTTTTTGGGATACTAATGAAAACTTTATTACTCTGTAGTCTCTGCCTCGCCCTCTTCAGCTTTGGGCTTTTTGCCAGCAAGTTCAATATTCTCAAGAGATACCGGCTCTTGGGACTCAAGCGCCTGCATATCGGCCTCGCTGCGCGGCGGCTCCACAAGGGCTATAACGCTCGTCCCCTCTCCAAGAGCAGTAACACCTTTGGGAAGTTTGATATCTTTTACAAGAATCTGATCTTCGAGTGTTTTGAGTATACCCAAATCAACTTCAATCTCATGCGGCAAATCATTGGGCAAAGCCTCAATCTCGAGCTCATGCGCTACCTTGACGAGAATCCCGCCAAAGGCCTTGACTGCTTCGGAGTCGCCGATAAACTTAAGCGGGACTCGTGCCTCGATGGCTTTGTCCATACGTACCGCGTAAAAATCAACGTGCACGGGAGTATCTTTGATGGGATGGAGCGCCACCTCATGTATGAGGACATTCTTGGTGCCATTACCCTCGATCGCAAGCAGAACCAAAGAGGTCTCCCCTGCGGCCTTCCAGATCTTAGAAAACTCTTTGGCCGGTACGGAAAGATTGAGCACTTGCTCCCCTGCGCCATACAAAACAGCCGGCACCTCACCGGTTTTGCGAAGTATTTTTACTTTTTTGCCCGTAATAGCACGGGGTTTTGCGGTAAGCTGAACCATGGCTCCTATGCTAGCATACTCCCTAAAAAAAGAAAAGACTGGTGATCTCAAAAAGAGCGCAACATATATACTATTATACTATTGACAAATATAATAATATACTGTACAGTGTGGCGTAGATTAGTTAGAACTTTAAACAAATAAGGGGGGCTACAATGGTCACTACTACGCTAGTATATTTCGTTTACTTTCTTATTCTAGTGCTCACACTGCTGGTAGTAATACTTTTTTGTATTATAAAATACCTGAATGTCGATTTATTACAAATAGGGTCAGCAAGTCATCGAGAAATAGATGAGTATATACTCGAGAAACTTATAGAGAAAATACACCTCATGTATTTTAGAGGGATAAGACTTGCCAACGCCCTTGCAGAACAGAGTCTTATAAGCAAAGAGCGTCGAGACGATCTTATTAATGATTTTACTTCGTGGAAAAGTGAGAATCGTCTAATAGCTGACAGGGGGAGTCTTGACCTCAATCTAAAACTCCCCGATCCATGCGGGTTCAGCGACATCCAGGATATAGAGTGGCAGAGTTTCCTAAAAGAAGTACGTACCATCTCACGTGTAGCGGTCTGGATCCGTCGCCTCTATGGCACTGGGGAACTGTAGCCCGCCAATACAACAAGAAGACAATCTGTGATTGCCTTCTTTTTTTATCTAAAAATAGATTTTTTACTTTACAAGATTGGGGGGTACTGCGCCGGAAAGTCCCGCGATAATATTGTCTGCGGCGAGCTCCGCCATTTTGGAGCGCGTCTCCTCCGTGGCTGATGCTAAATGCGGTGTGAGTACGACATTTTCAAGCTCGGACAATCCCGAGGCAAGATCTGGCTCATGCTCAAAGACATCGAGCCCCGCCCCGCGAATAACCCCATTCTTCAAGGCCTCCACCAGAGCCGCCTCATCTACTACCGGTCCACGCGAGGTATTGATCAAAAATGCGCTACGCTTCATCATCGCCAGGCGCTCTGCATTGATAAGATGGCGCGTAGAGTCCAGAAGCGGCACGTGTACCGAGACGAAGTCCGCCTCTTTGAGTACATCTTCGGCGTTTGCGCGAAACTCGGCGTTAAATTCTTTTTCAAAGTCTTCGTTGCGCTTTACATCGTAGTAGATCACCTTGCAGTCAAAACCATGCCCCACATGATGCGCGACCCGTGAGCCAATGCGCCCTAATCCCAAGATGCCGACCGTCTTCCCTGCTAAATCAGCGCCCAAAAGGAGCATCGGCGCCCAGCCATGGTATTTGCCCGCACGGATAAACTTGTCCGCTTCTGCTACTCGGTGTGCGATCGCAAGCATAAGCGTGACCGCATGCTCCGCCACAGTCTCCGTGAGCACTCCCGGGGTATTGGTAATCATCATGTTATGCTCTTTGGCCGCGGGAAGATCGACGTTATCAAAACCCACCGCATAGTTTGCGAAAATTTTACACTGCGCGCCGGCCGAGGCAAATACCTCGCCATCGATTTTATCCGTGAGGAGACAGAGCACCGCATCATACCGTCCACTCGAAAGTGCGGCGATAAGCTCATCTTTAGCGAGCACCCGATCTTCGGGATTGACCACCACCTCATGTCCTGCATCGGTTAATTTTTTGATTCCGGCCTCGGGAATTCTCCGTGTTACAAATATTTTAGACATACCACAAAATTAATTAGTATCAGTAAATAATTGTACCCGTTCCAAAACAACCGTACGCACCGCATGGATGACTGACGGGAACATCTTGTATGGCGTTGTCTCCTCGGGATTATCAGCAAGGAATTTGCGCAACGCACTGCTATACGCCACCCGGAGCTCGGTGGAGATATGGATATTAGCGACCCCGCGCTTGATGGCCTCTTGAAGCTGATCATCAGACGTGCCCGATCCGCCATGAAGCACGATCGCCACCTCTTCGGGTAGGATCTTGCGAGTCGCCTCTATCCGATCAAAGTCGAGCTGTTTTTTGGTGTGCGTCGCCATGCCATGAAAATTGCCAACTGCCGGCGCAAAACGATTGACCCCGGTACGCTCGACAAACTCGGCGGCCTGCTCGGGACCGGTAAGATCCTCGGGACGCACTACAATCTCTCCCTCATACACCTTGGACGAATCCGTCGCGAGCACACCCAGCTCACCCTCTACCGAGATATGTATGTCTTTGGCATGCGCGTATTCTACTACCGCGTGCGTACCCGCAATATTCTCCTCAAATGGCAATTTGGAAAGGTCGATGTGTATCGACTGATAACCTGCATCAATTGCGGCTTTGGCCGCCTCCACACTTTTGTGGTGATCAGCATTGAGTATCGCCTCCACTCCCCAATCCTCACAGTACGCCTCTATGAGTGCGACGATTTGTTTGCGGCCCAAATATTCTGCCTCTCCCTCTGAAGTCCCGATCATGACCAGAGACCCCATTTCTTTAGCCGCCTCTAAAATTGCGCGAAGCATTTCGAGATTGGAAATATTAAAATGCCCGACTGCTCTATGCTCTTTAGTATGCACAAACAAAATTTGTGTGAGCGTCATAGTTATATCTCTTTTGGATGATAATCATCGGGAGCATCTTTAAGATACTCCTCAAGTTTTTCTCTCGTGAGCAATCCCTCCCGGGCACCCACATATTGGACCACCGACATGGAGTTGATAGGTCCCCAACGGAGCGCGAGAGACAAGGGGAATCCCAAGGCAAGTGCCACTGCGACCGTGGAAGAAAATGCATCCCCCGCGCCCGTGCGCTCATAGGGCGGCTTCGGATCAGGGTAAGGCGGCATAAACCAAGTCTGCGATCCATCGTAGGCATAGGCACCTTTTTTGCCATCAGTAATACAAACAATCTTGGGACCAAGCGCGGCAATCGCCTTGAGCAGTACTTTAATATCCGACTCTTGTGTCTCCAGAATCCGCTGAGATTCTTCTTTGTTGCAGACAAAAAACTCGGTACAGCGGTATATACCCGCGAGAGCCTTGGTACCAAACTTCATCTGATAGGTGCCTGGCTGAAATGCGAGCTTACTATTGGGGTGTGCGATCAGATACTCTTCTATTGCTCTATGGAAGGGCAGAGAATTTGAACCGAGCGAGGAGAGATAGAGCCACTCTGGATTACCAATATCCGGCAGTGTATAGTCATACTCCTCGTGTTTAACCAAAATAGTCCGGTCGTCCTCAAACCACAAGACATAGTGATAATTGGTCTTGCGCCCGGCGTGCGTCGTAATAAACTCCGTACCAACCTGCTCGCTCTTGAGCGCATCCAGGCATTCTTTGCCATAGTAATCGTCCCCAATATTGGCAACAAATGCCGTTTTAAGCCCCAAACGCGTAGCACTTACTGTGGCATTCGCGCTGTTGCCCACTGCCGGCACGATGTAGACTTCCTCATAAGGAATCTTGTCCCCAAAGCGCATACAGATCTCACAGCTTTCTTTGTTCACATCACAGTGGACCGATGCATCTTTGAGCCGGATAAATGCATCGGTGACGGTATCCCCTATGGCTACAAAATCTCGTTGTTCTTTCATATGCCATGTATTGTACCCCAAAATCCTTACAAGAAAAAACCGCCCGCCTCTGGCGGACGATTTTTTGCTCTTTATAGAGAGTTACCTAACGCAAGCTCACATCGCGCACTACTGTCGCGTCAATGGTCGTACCATCTGCGGCACCATACACACGAATATGGTCACCTACCCTGAAATTAGAGAGCAAGGTTTTTGCCCATTTAGAGTTGAGTACCGCGGTATCCGAGCTCACGTTGACCGTGTAGTCGAGTCTGCCAAATGTCACCACGATCGAGGCGGGTACGCTGGATCCAGCATAGGCGGTCTTCAGTCGGCCTCCCTCGAATACCCGACGATCTTCCATCCGAATTTTGACACGGTCTGCCTGTAGGGTATTGGCGGTTCTATCCCATAAACCGTTGACGGTTGCCAAATCACCAGCTTTCAGAGCAGAAAACGTGGTCATGGAACCACCCTTGGAGAATACCGTCTTATCACTCACCAAAACTTTGATGTCACCACGCTCTTGCGTCTTGAGCATAAAGGTCTTGGCCGTAGTATCAATATTTGATACGACACCAAACGGGTTAAGTTCAGACTTCATAACCGACCAATCGCGAACGACTTTAGCGATGACCGTCGGTTTTGGTGCCGACATATCGAGCATGCCCTCTACGTTAATGTAATGCCCAGGCACGATCTCGGAAAATGACCCTCTCCCACCCTCGCGCCGGATAATCTCGGTCGAACTTTCGGTCTTGATAACACCAGAGAACCCTGTTGCACCTCCCCAGGAGATCATGGCAGTAATATTGCTACCATCAATACTTACCACCTTGGCACCCGTCAACGAAACCTTGCCCGCTTCTGTAATGTGCAGAGATTGGTGCGGCATATTATCATCTGCGAGCGCAATATGCGCCCCGAGAGCCAAGCTGGCAATAAGCCCTGCCGCTCCGATAATTTGTTTGGTTTTATACATGAACCTTATAATAAGCTTATAATACAACGCTTTTTACGACTTTTGGGGAGTCTCCCCTATTTGTATAGCATGTTTTATGACGCCAGGAAAGCCCGTATCTTACCGGACATCTCTTACAATCATCTACGAAGACTTGAAAGTCTCTGTCGCCATATTGCCGATATTGACATTGATGGCCGCGCCGATATTTGAGCTTGTTACCGTTGCCCGAAGCTCAAAGTACCGTGCACCACCTGCAGGAACTGTGAGTGGCGTACCCGTATTTTCAATTACCAGAGGGAACACCGTGTCCTGCTCCTGTAGCATACCGAGTTTGCGCGACACGGGGTTAATCGTATAGGCATCATAATTAAAGTCGGGATTGGTAAATGCATAGAGTTTTAAATCTTTGAGTCCCACCTGCGAGTGAGTAAGCGTAAGGGTGAAAGATGCCGGAATAAATTTTTCTGCTCCAACGGCCACCTTGAAGCGATACAACAGCATGAGGCCATTTCGCATACTGTCCGGATGCACTATGGGGAATTTCTCATAGGTCACCTGTGGCGCTGGAGATACCACCGAAGAAACTCCTTCCTCCCCTTCCACAACCATAAGTGCGGAGGCTGTATCACGCTGGGTACTTGGTATGATGCCAACGCCCGAGGATTTACCGAGACCATGAGTAAGATTAAAATTGCCGTTTGCGCCATTAAAATTGACTGTCACGGTATCGCCCGCCTGCACACGCCCGCCCAAAGGCGCCAGATCGATTTTAACGGTAAGCAGCCTGTGCGCGTCTCTTGGGATAACTACACCTGATGAGAGCTTGGCGATAACACTGCGATCGCCGCTTGCCAGAGCACCCTCGCCGACTTTGACCATCCCATCCCAAACCGTATAGCGCGACGCGGCAAAACTATTGGAGCCGTCTATCTTGAGTCCTAAATTTTGCAATTCTACCGATTCGCCAGATGCATAAAAATCTAGTACCGTTGCGACGACATCCGAAGATCCCGCTTTTACGCTACGAGCGACCGGAGATGACGCATCAAGCTCCACCACAAAACTACCATCAGATATGAGCGTTGCGGCTCGCGTGCTACGAGTGCCCAGCGCAGGCGTCAAAATCGTATTTGAGGTAGCACCCTTAAATGACTGGGAGACGTCCCCCACGCCCCAGGCATAGGTAGCAGGAGCTGGAGGATTTTGGATGATATTACACTTTACCGTCAATGTCTTGATAGTTTTTGCAGGAATTACGAGACCAGCATCCAAAAGAAATACATGGGACGTCGTATCCGTCTTGGATGGAGCTAGGTTTATTACGTTGGCACCCGTAGTAATCATAGTCGCGCCATCATACAACTGACAGGTATTGAGACCCTTTTGACTATCATCGTTGGGCGCGGTAAGTGTAAGCGGCAAAGATGAGACTTTGACATGCTCGGAGAGACCAGAGGCATCAATGACGACATACGCCATCGTCTCTGCCGGAGAACCTTTGACAACCGTAGTAGCCAGCCCATTCGTGTGCACGTGCACCGAAAACGGCCCCAAATATTGCGGGGTGGGCACGGTAGACCCTCTGCGAGCGAGCATCGCCTGCACCTGGATCTGAAGTTGGGCCACGAGTGCCTGGAGCGTTTTAACCTGCGCCTGCAATGTGGCGATGGTATTGGCATCAGTCGTAGTAGCTGATGAGACAAACGGAGCAACCATCAAGACTCCGGAAATAATAAATATATAAAATCGTTTCATAGGCCTATTATAGCTAAAAAAACCTATAAGACTAGCTTTTTCTTTGTACGGCGCGCCTAACCGCATCTTTTATGTGAGACACCCCCATGCCAAATTTTTCTATAAGTTCGTTGGGTGAGCCGGATTCACCAAAACGATTCTGGACGCCAACAAACTCCATCGGCACGGGAAACTCGCGTGCCAACACCTCGGCCACCGCAGATCCAAAACCGCCAGCTACCTGATGCTCCTCTACCGTCACCACAGCACCTGCGCGACGAGCAGCATCCACGATAGCCTTGCTATCTATGGGTTTTATCGTGTGATGATTTACCACCAACGCATTGACACCAGCTTTTTGAAGCTCGGCAGCGGCAAGAAGGGCATTGTGCACCAAAGGCCCGCACGCCATAATCGCCACTTGCGGTTCACCCGCATCCGGCTCCCAAAAAGTCTCTGCCTTGCCGATAGTAAACGATGTATCAGGCGTCGTACATATCGGTGTTTTTTCGCGGGCAAAACGGATATACACTGGCCCGGGATATGCGGCGGCGGCTAATGTGGCTTTTCGCGCCTCATGCGTATCGCATGGAGCAAGCACCGTCATATTGGCAATGACCCGCATGATCGCAATATCCTCTATCGCCTGATGCGTGGCCCCATCCGGCCCCACCGAGACTCCCGTATGCGAGCCTACTACAATAACATGCTGATCGTTGTACGCTATAGTCGTACGTATCTGCTCCCAGTTGCGCCCCGGGCTAAACATAGCGTAACTCGTGATAAACGGCACCTTGCCCATCGCCGCCATACCGGAGGCGACCGTAGCCAGATTTTGTTCGGCCACGCCAATCTCCACAAACCGGCCGGGATACTTTTTGGCAAATGCATCCATCTTGGTCGATTCGGTCAGATCCGCACAAAGCCCAACGACATTAGGATCGGCATCCGCCGCGAGCACCAAGCCCTCACCAAATCCCACGCGGGTCGGTGCCTGTTCTACAGAAGCGATATCCAACACATGTTCAGCAAGTTTTGCACCTTCTACAAGCATATTGTTATTCTAGGAAATTAAACGAAGCAACCATATCATCAAGAACCGTCCGGCTGCCTATAACGTCAATGATAGCGTGGCGTTTACCATCAGAGACAAACGCCCGAAAATCATCCGCAAGGCCCAAATATCCTTTATCTCCATAGACACCCACCACAAGTTGGCCGACCAAAACATATTTGCCGTTGATAGTCGTCTCCACTACGGAACCGCCTTTGGCACCAAGCCGTCCTACGGCGATGTACTTGTCCCCTTGCCGCACAAAAAATGCTGACCGGATAGCATCATCCCGTGATACGTCAGCGAGCGACGTAATGGTGGCGGCATCCCCTTGGTAGCCCGCCCGCAAGCGCTCTGGATCATTAAATGCAACATATCCCGGACGCTCCGCCACAGTCCAGCCATCGGGATAATTTACCGAAAACTGAAACTTTCTCGTCTGAAAAGTCTGGCCGGAGACACTCGCTGGCGCGAAATCACGCTCGGTCAGATATTTGAGTGATTTGTAGTATGGCGTCTCGGTAAGCGTCTCTATCTCTTGGAGACCCTCATCGGTTTTTTGCAACAAAAAGAGTGTTACTGCCGCGCCGACGATAGTAAGAAGTAAAAAATTGACTAAAGACTTGTTGACCTGTGCGGACATAGTAAGCATGGGAAAGATGCGTTAAAGATAGTCCCTATATTATACCGAATCTATGATAAATCCGAAACTTTTTATTCATAGGCGCAAAAACAAAGCACCGATTGCTCCCGCTCATTTATAAACGCACTCGTCGGGCCGCATACCGGACGTAAACCGACCTCCCAATCATACTGCCCTAGTGTACGCGCGACAGACTCGGAAACTCGGCGAGTATTTTTTGTAGCGGATAGACATGCGAGTGAGCCACAAACTTGTTTTGCTATAGCGCAAGCCGACTCCTCTGTAAGAAGCGGCAAACTAACTCCCGCCACCGTCACCTGCCCTTTGGGATTATATATCGCATCCTGAAATTTGGAGAAAATCAATGATTTTGGGGTAGCAACTTCATTAGAAAATTTAAATTTCGCCACTACAGATTCAAATAGATACCGGGACCTATCGTTGATCTTGTATTCCAATTGAATCCCCTTCTGGGGAATACTGATAATAGTATAAGAACCACTTTCATCTTCTTGTGTCTGCTTGGTAGCCTTAAAATTATGAAATTCAATTGGTTCAGGATCGCTGGCTGGACCGCCGTAGCCACACTCTGTACAGCGAACTGAAGAACGCTCTTCGGCAATACGAGCTAACTCCTGCTTTATAAACTCCTCCCTCGTCATCTTTTCTATTTTACGAATCCAGAGATATCCCTCCGTACCTCCTAGCTGGACAATCACCTCACCACTAGAGGCACCGGAAATCCAATGACTTGGATATTGAAACTCAAACCCATGCTCCTCATTGCGGTAGGTTCGCCAATTTGTTGTATCGATCGCCGAAGCAGATGTATCGAAATGCACCGTGGGATCATCCCAAAATATTGAGTATGCAAATAAGCATGGGCAAAGCGGCTGACCGGGCTCACCGTTTGTTTCTTTCCTGCCAGCTATATTTTCATTCCATTCAAAAATAATATGTTTGCCGTCTTTTGTATATCCCCATCTACTCCCTAGAGGCCCATCCGCGGCCACACCGGGATCCTGTCGCCACCCGTGTGCCAAGAGCATCTCGTCATAAAAGTTTTCAAACCCATCGATGCGCTTATCGGATGTAGCTTGGACCTTGTATCCGGAAAGTACCAGGCTTTGCGGCGGCTCAAGACACCCCTTGTCGGAAGCATTCTCGCATTTTTTGTATACAAAATATTCTTGAGAGGCAGGTTCTTTTTCACTCCATACCAACTGCGGGTTGAGCCACAACGTCTCTTTTGGCCTCACACTACTTCCGGTAGCTGGAACAAAATTCTTTGCGGACTGAAAATGGAGGGTCGTCGAACCCAAAATCCCCGCTACCGCCAAGAGTACGCTCCCGGCAAGAATGATATGTTTTGCAGGCTCGGTGGTGAACATGTTATTTGCTGAATTTGAAAGTGGAAAAGGCTTGACGAAATGTACCAAGAGTCGACTGTTCCATCTCAGAGGTCATTTTGCGCAAATCCCAGTCGGTATAATCGCTTATGGTTTCAAAAACAATTCTGATATCAAAACATCGATTATTAACAAAAGCAATGTAATCATCTATCGAACCGACATGCCCTCCGGCGCCATCGCTTGAATTTTTTATATGGAACGTTATACCATTTACTACTGCTATGCCTGCATCATCCCAATTTTTTTGATACTCTAAACAGTCCTGGGAAGTTTTTATGATTGCGTTGTTGTTGTCTCTGGCGATGTTTATAGACAAAGCCGCCCCATTGAAATTCGTCCCCGGGAACTTATCGGATTTATAAGCAAAACAGGCAATGGCAGTATCTTCACAGGACATTGGGCTGTAGACAAATCCAATCTTAGCATTATTCTTATCAGTGACTAACTGGTTGTCATTCGGGTACTTCATCTCAAAACTATATTGATCGTTGCGATAGGTTTTCCAAGCCGTGGTAGTTTGAGCTACAGTAAATGTTGAAGCGATACGTTCAAGTAGTAGCTTATTTTGTTCATTCTCGACAGTTTGAGTATGTAAGAATATTTGAAAATTATCCTTGCATATTTCTTTTTCCTCAAACGTAGCCATACCCGGCCCGTATGAATCTTGAATCCAGTTTGCGTTTGTAGTCTTGGAATCACAACCTTTCTGCACAACTACGGTCATACCCCCTGCGGGTTCTATACCTCCATGCCCCCATTTGTCTTGGGAGAAACTCTGGACTCCATTGTTGCCTACCTGCCATGTAGAGGGATACCGAAACTCAAACCCATACTCCTCGTTGCGGTAGGTTTGCCAAGAAGAAATATCGACAACAGGTTTCTGTTCTTGCGATAAATTAATTTCAACTTCAAATTTAAGACTGGAGAATCTTCCCAGCTTGTCATCCCCTGAAGGAGAGATAATCTTTGAATCAATGATTTTTACCACGCCTTTGCCTCTAGGAATATCGCCAAAAAGTGATGCCGTTGCATTATCTACTTCACTTCGTTCATGACCGTATGGCCATAAAAGAATTTCACGAGATTTCCAAGCCTTAGCATAATCATCTTCATTAAGTACAAACTCAAATTCACGCTCTTCCCAAGAAGCAGCATATGCGATTCCATTATAATCGGCATTTACATACTGCGGACGAGCACCCCTTAGTGGGATTGTTACAACGCCACTATAATCCTCGCCTGCTTTTCCAGGCACTTTAGTTCCATTCACGGTGATTACCCACCCCGTTTCATCTGGCTGAAATCGAAACATCAAATTTTGATTTATTTGATGTTCGAATGTTTGTCCGTACGCGACCTCGCCAGAAAATTTTATTTGCCCATTTCCTTCACTGGGACATGCCACAAACTCGCAATTCGGCCCGGTGCAGCTAACGTATGAACCATCAGGGCACCGCTTGGCCTCCTGGGTACATACGCGTCCATTTTGCCCCGGACTACCTACCCCGTAGCGAGCGGAAATCCAAACCGAGAGTCCAGTTAAAAGAAATATGCCCAGCCAAGCGCCCACTGCTACCAACACATGATGATCTTTATTTGGAATATACGACATTAGGATTGGTTAACTGGCGGCAAAGACGCGGCATGCCCCACTACGCGAAATAATAAAAATGCGAGCACCGCGACTACAAGACCCAAAACAACCGGCAGTGCGTAAGGAGACCGCTCGGTTATCGGCGGCTTCGGAATCTTGGGCGCTACAAAATAGGGATTGTTTTCAAGTGCCGCGAGCTGTACTCGGTCGAGATCAGAAGACTCTACATACTGTAGAATCTCGCTCAAATCATACTGGGGGCGGATAGCCGCAGGGTCACCCAAATACAACATATATTCTTTGCTCGGATCATACAGGAAAATAATACTCCGCACTACTCCATACAGAGTAGCGGCATTTACTGATACAGGCGCGTCATCGCCGTTGGATATCACAAGTTTGAGATACCGCTTGTTCGACTCGGGATAAGAAAACTCTGTGTTACTACCCGAAAACTTTGGCGTATCGATAGAAAAAACATATGCATTGCTAAGAAGCCGCCAACTTGCATCATCCCCGGGAGCATCTGAATCATATATTGCTACCGACCGGTGAAAATTATTGCCGTCTATACGCACCTGCCCACGCCGATGCGGGATACCCTCTGCACCGAGATCCAATACTACCACGGTACTTTTTGTCTCCGTATCTTGGCGCGTACTTATTAGTGGACTATAGGAGACCTCACGGGCGCCAGAGACTGCCATACGCGCCACCCGTGCTCCGATGACCTTGAGCGGTGACTCTCCCGCATCACTGATAGTAACCCGGAGATAGCGAAACGTGGCATCCGGGTACGAGACATTCATATCTTCTACCGAAACTGGTTTGATATCCCGTACCGTATAGTCAAAAATCTGCCCCGCGGGATTGAGTGTGCGCCAGCTCATCTGATCATCAGACCCATCGATGATCACTTTGCGCCGAAAATTTTCAGAAGAGGTCTCGATAGTAATGCGGTTATGTAATAATCCCGACCTCCCCATGTCCAGAATAAACGAAGTCATCTCTCCATTTTGAGAAGAGAGATTGGTCATACGGGCAGGCACGGACACAAACGCGCTTGCCTCACGCTCAATCGCCACCACATAGGGCACCATGAGTCCCCCGTCTGCCGAGACCCGCAAATCTGAAAGATCAGACTTAAGATGCGCGAATGCCTCCTGGGGCAAGTCCATTTTTACATACCCTACAGGTGTGGAGGGGTTTGCTACAACGCGTGCACGAAACTCCAGAGTAGCGTGCGGCGGCAAGGGTGTAGTCGCGGCCACGCTCGATGCGAGACTCCAAAGAACCAAAAGTACAGCAAACATTTCAACACGATATAATTTTTTACTGCGGTAGCTCTCTTTCATATTTGAGTTTTTTTTCGTATTGAAAATAAAGATATGAGGCGCCCAGAAGTATAAATCCGAGTACCATAAATGAGACGATACGATAGGGCGTGCGGAGCGAGGCAAGATCGTACAAAAATACTTTGGCAATAGTAACCCCAAAGAGGGCGAGCGCCGACCAACGCACCGAGGTATTGCGCCACGCCATACCCAGACTAATGAATAGTATCGCATACAGCGTCCAGAAGACCGAGATCGCAGCATTGCGTTGGTTGGAAAGGGATCGGTACTGTGAGGAATTTTGAGCTTGAAGCTCTGCTTGATACTGGAGGTTATAAGCATACGGCTCGCCGCGCTGATCCGCTGGCGTGTTGCGTTCAGCCGCACGTGCATACGTCTCTGTCAGCACGTAGATTCTCGCATCATAAAATGTGTAGATCTCAAGCGTAATGACAATGAGCAAGAGTACATTGGCCGCTCCCCAGAGAAATGCCCCAATCCCGCGCTCCCGGACCGTCAAAAGCGCATGCTCGGCAGTTGCGGCATATCCCATGATTGCCGCCCCAATGATAACCATAAGATAGGTAAAGAAGCGCTTATTGAACACCAGCATAAACTGCGCCAAATCCCCCGACCCAGAATCGAGCGCGAATAGACGCATACCCGCAAGCACAAAAACCATGAGTGCAAATTTGCGCATCCATTCATTACGGACAACAAACCCCAGAACAAAGAGTATCGCCGCCTCCATAGCCCAAGCGATCGTGATAGCATTTTGGTGGAGTTGCAACGGCACCGCAATCGTCAAAAACAGCACTGCAATCGCTCCCAAAAACAACGCGAACTTGGAGTCCTCGCGATGTATGGTAGATGCCAGATAAGCGAAGAAGATATACACCGCGCCCAAAGCCGCCGCGATGAACCCGAGCGAGTACTCATAATCGGGTTTGAGCAAAAAATATAGCCAGCCAAAAAACCAAGCGGGGTTTATGGAGAGAATAAACAAATCCCCTTCGTTACTGGCTTCTTTGGTAGAGAGATTGGCAACGACACTCGTGCATACGTATATGGCATAAAAAGTCACGAGCGCGTAAATTGTAAAGAACAGCTTCTCTGGGTGATACTGTGTGCCAAACCATGCAGCAAAGTTAATCATAGTCCCCAGAAACCCCAAGAGAGTGAGCGCGCGCCAATTTTTGGAAAATGCCACAGCTAAAATCCCTAAGTTTAAAAGTGCGATGTAGGAAAAAAATCCCATGTCATTGGGGTGCGTACTCCCGATGAGAAATGGCGTAAGAAACCCGCCAAACGCGGCAAGGGAGGCAAGTGGCATCGCATTTGCCCACACCGAAAGAATGACGCCAAACGCAGTAACCGCGCTCATAAATGCAAACGCTCCCGTTTGGCTCAACCCAAACGTTTGCGGATAAAATGCATACGCCGCATAAATCGAGAGATACAAAAGGGCGAGCCCGCCGCCAGAGAGTATGAAAGAATACTTCTCAAGCCGCGGACGTAAGATCTCCCCGAGTACAATAAAACCCAGCCCCCCAAATACCCCGAGCATCACCCGGCCCGTCTCGCCGATAATGTTGTTATCAAACGCATACTTAAGAAAAAAACTTGCGCCAAAGATAATGGCGATAATACCCACCACCCCAAGCATCCAACGGCCAATGTATGACTCTATGTCTTTGGGATGCGATCCGGTATGCCCAGCAACATCCGCGATACGGGCACGCGCCGTATCCATGACACCGCTTCCGGGAGATTCAGCGCGATATACTGGCGGTGGTGGTGGGAGATTCTGCTCGCGAGGAGCTACCGCACTACTACGGGTCACACCTGTTTCGAGTACAGAGAGCCGATGCTCAAGAGCATCCAACCGCCGCAATATCTCGTCCATGATAAAAAGTTAAAAAATATTGGCAATAATAATCCCCACAACTACGACGACACCAAACACGATGAGCACCAAGTACATAATCGCCCGCCCCAAAAGATACAAAACTCCCCTTGAAGCTGGGGCTGGATTGGGAAAAGCGGCCGCGCTAAGCGCGGTGAATGCCTCATGGATCTCGCTATCCGGGTATCCCGCCTCGTGCAAACGCATCACCAGCGCCTCGCGGGGATAAAGACCTTCATTCGCCCGAATATAAGAGACAATATCAGCTACCGCCATAAAATATTATTGATGTTCGCTTTTGACTTTGCCACCAAGCGTGCGCAGGACCTCGAGAAAACGCTTGGCCTCCTCGGGTTTGGGCGGAATGCCATGCCACTTGTAGTCAAACTCAATCTCCGGGATGCCACGCCCCGGGATGGTGTGCGCGATAATGAGCACCGGCTTTTCATAGATGGCTCGGGCCTCCTCGCAAGCGCCCACAATCTCCTGAAAGTTGTGGCCATCAATATCAATCACGTGCCAATTGAACGCCTCGTATTTAGCACGCAAAGGTTCCAGAGGCATAATGTTTTCTGTCATGCCGTCAATCTGGATATTGTTGCGATCAATAATGCCGGTGAGATTGTCTAGCTTGAGTTTGCCTGCGAGCATTGCGGCCTCCCAGATATTACCCGCGTCGTGCTCACCATCGGACATAAGGCAATATACCTGGTTCTTTTTTTCATCCATGCGTGCGGCAATTGCCATGCCCACAGCCTGTGAAAGCCCCGACCCCAACGGCCCCGATGTTGTCTCAATGCCCGGAAGCGACCCTCTGTGCGGATGCCCTTGTAACCGCGTGCCGAGCTTGCGCAAAGTTTTGAGCTCATCTACCGGAAAATATCCTGCGTGCGCGAGTGTGGCGTACTGCACGGGGCAGATGTGCCCGTTTGAGAGCACCAACATATCTCGCTCACCCCACTCGGGGTTTTTAGGATCATGCTTGAGCACATGAAAATACATGGCAGTAAAAATATCCGCCATGCCTAAAGGGCCAGCCGTATGCCCAGAGCCTGCTTCTACGAGCATCTTTATAATTGACTGCCGGACAGTGTTCGCGGTTTCTTCAAGGAATATTATTTTTTCGTCAGCAAGGTAGATCATGGAAAACTACTTGTAAGATAACGTGTCAATTCTCTAGCCCTTAAAGAAAACTATCCATAAAAAGAACCGACCGACTACACATGGAGCCGTCCGTAATTAGGTTAAAAAAAGATAGCGAAAAGCAATTACAAAAATAGCAACACCGAATACAATCAGCATTATGAGACGATATATTGACTTTTTCAGAGAGATTTCTTTGGGGACTTGTTTTAAAAGAAACCCTCGCACAAAAAGAACTAAAGTAATCATCGCGCAAGCACCAAAAAAAGGAATTGCCACAAAAATAAAACTGAGACCAACTCCCTCGGGATCACCATTAAATCGAGAAAGTATCAAAAGCCCACCGACTACTCCTACTATTAGATAGAGTGAGGCTCCTAAATATAATCTATCTTTCTCACTTCGTAGATCTTTTTCCATAAAATAGCACTTAATTAATCCCCTCCGGGGCCCGTCTCAAGTGACGGCTGATAAGACTTATTGATCGTTATCGGCATTGGGATAATCGCGGCAATCTTGTCACCTTCAAACTCAATCTTGACCATCATGCCTGACATCGTGTCCTCGGAAAAATTTTGGTCGAAGATAAAATTGCCGAGACTGTACATGATCACGCCACCGTCATACTCTTCTACTGATTGAACAACATGCGGATGATGCCCGACAACGATCCGCGCTCCGGCATCAATCGCGGCTCGGGCAAGCGTGCGCTGGCGCTTGGAAGGATTTTGCTGGTACTCATCTCCAAAATGGAATGATACTACCAGTATATCATTGGCCTCTTTGGCCTGTCGAACTGCGCTCTGCACAACCTCCACGCTCGCAATCGCGATACCGGAAGCCGCATCACCCGCCGCAAGTCCGGTCGGCCCCACATCGCTAAACGCCAAGTAGCCAACACGTTTACCTTTGACGTCAAAGCTCGTAGCAGAGATTGCTTCGGCCTTGTTCCAACCCGCTCCCGCGTATTGTACGCTAGCGCGACGCAGGCGACGCATCGTATCTTCAAACGCCTCGCGTCCCCAATCACCTACGTGATTATTGGCGAGTGAGACAACATCCACCCCGGCATCTTTGATAGACTCGATGATGCCAGGATCCATACGGAACGAATAGAGATTGTGCTTGTCCACCCCCTTGTCAGAGACCGGCCCTTCAAGATTAGCAAACGTCATATCGGCATTGCGTAGGTCACCTGCGATAAACTGAAACGGGAAATCCCAATTGCCGCCCGCTTCTTTTTGTATCACTCCTTCTACGCCACGATTCATCATAATATCCCCGACAAACAAAAGTGAAAACGGCTCTTTGCTTGCACTCCGGGTAAAGAGCGGCTTGGGCTGGCTCTCCAGAGGTTTGGTACCGTAGTAAAAATTATTTTTAACCCAGACCCGCATACGCTCCACGTCCGAGCGGATATCATCTGATCCGAGCATTACAATAGCCACTGGCCGATCGGCAAACTCGCCAAACGGCACTGAAAACACTGCAACCACTGTCTTGTCGGCCTCGGGGATGTAGCCGGTCTTGCCACCCAAGAAAGAACTCTTTGCGACAAACGGATGAATATTACGCCAGTTTTTGTGATTGCGATTTTTGGTAACATCCAAGAGCGAGCGCTTATTGGTCCAGAGGTGCTGTGTCAGACGAAAGAGATCGATCGGGCTCGAGACATTGCGCGGGTCCAGCCCCGAGGGCTCGTAAAACTTTGTATGCACAAGGCCCAACCCGGATGCTTTTTCATTCATCAGCGAGACAAAATGTTTGACGCCAATGGTACGCGCAATCGCGTAAGCTGCATCGTTGGAAGATGGAAGCAGGAGCGGCCACAGGAGCTCTCCTACTGGATAGGTCTTGCCTACTATCATGTCTGCCGTATCGCCATAGGCGTCTACATCGGCGGTAGAAAGCGTGATGTCGCGATACTGGTTGACCGCCTCCACCGAAATAAGTGCGGTCATGAGTTTCGATACCGAGGCGATGGAGCGCGCATCATTGGCTTTTTTTTCATAAAATACAAAATTATTGTCCAAATCCGCCACAAATACTCCCTCTGCACTAACTTTTGGGGGTGTCGCAAATGAATCACGCGTAAAGTAGTGAAAATCCTCCTCGTTTGACTTCGGCGCGGCAATCTCGGTGCCATTTACCACTATCACCGGAACTCCCACCTCCACCCGGGTAAATAAATCTTTGGCCGACTCATCGGAAAGTCGGATGCATCCCCCGGAAAACCCTTCGGGCACTGCGCTACCATCTACATAGTGCGGCCAGCCGTGAATAAAAAAATTGCCGAAAAATTGCATGCTATACGGCATCCAGACCGATCCAATACTCGAGAAATGGTTTTCCTCTTTGGTTTTAACCTGGTATGCCCCCGTGGGCGTCTCCCAAAGCGATCCGGGTTTGCCCTTGGAGAGTATCGGGTACTCCTTTTCCATCACACCATCAGCATATACGCGGATCATCATCTCTCCCAGATCAGCCACAACGGCCTTTCCTGCTTTGGGGATCTCACTATTTACCGCGTCCAAGGTACGTGTAGCGTAGGCACCGCCACCGGCCTCGGACGCAAACAACGCTCGGGCGACTTTTGTCGCAAATCCAGGAGCTATACCCGCGTCATCAGCAGATGACTGTCCATCCCATAACGAACGGAGAGATTGTACTGGAGAAAAATTGCCCGACAAAAAAACCGGGGCAAATGCAAAGGCACCGCCGATCACAAGACCTGCGGATGTCCAGATAATATATCGATGAAATCTTTTAACTTGGTTGAACATTCCTTCGTAAACTTTCTATAGCTTTTGCAATATCTGGCGCATCAAAAATAGCAGAAGCCGCCACCAGAATAGTCGCTCCGGCTTTAGCAATATCATGAGTATTTTCTACACGCACCCCCCCATCAAACTCAATAGTACACGTCGGACAATTGTGCCTTATTTTTGAGGTTTTTTCAAGCATTAAGGGATCAAATGGCTGACCGGCTTTGCCTGGCGGGACCGCAAGAACCTGCAATATGTCTGCTTTGTCTTGGTAAGGTGTCAGAGCATTAGCCGGGGTCTCCGGACGCACCGCGACACCCGCCTCAATATTTGCCTCATGGCATTGGTCTATCAAAGCACCCGCATCACGCACAGCTTCAGCATGAAAGATAATGCGCTCGATATTAGGGAGAAGCCAGGGTTTGATTTTCTGCTCAATGTCGGCAAGCATCAAGTGCACCTCAATACGACACGGGGTGACAAATCCATTAAGGTCGTCTGCCTGATGCCATAGTATATTGGGAGTGAATGTGCCATCAGCGACATCAATATGCACGCGCGTTATATGCGGCTCCACGAGCCGGATTTTGCGCTCAACCTCGGCAAACGTTTCAGCATTAATCGCCGGTATGATTTCTATCATGTGATTATTATACGGGAAATATGCTCTCCTACAAATAAAAAAGCCCTTGAAGGGCAATAGAAGATCTGATCACGCCATGAAAAAAGTACTACTACTCTTTGAAATCTGGGTCCTCTTTTTCGCCAAGGTCAGGCGCTACAAGACCTCGTCTTACCTGCTCCGCCCGTATGAGGAGTGCGTGCCTATCACACCACATCCCTTGCGTCGGGATACTGCACAAAACCGCCTCCCTCCCCTTATTGGTAAAGGTAATAACAATAGGAAAGAAACAGGAAAATGCCTGCTCCATATGGCTCTCCTTTTCTAAAACAACCGCCTCGGACGATATCAATTCTTATCTATCTTGTCAATCCGCCGCTCGTGGCGAAACTCCCGGGAAAACGGTGTCTCGAGCCAAAGCTTGACTGCACGCTTGGCCTCCTCGGGCTCTACAAACCGCGCGCCGATAGAGAGAATATTAGCATCATTGTGCTCACGAGAGAGCTGGATAATCTTTTCATTTTTGCCGTACCACACTACCGCACGCACTCCGGCGATGCGATTGGCCACTATCGCCTCCCCCTCTCCAGAGCCGCCTATTATAATGCCACGATTTTGCTCATGGTCTTCTGAAATTTTTTCGGCCAAGGGACGCACAAAATCTGGATAGTCATCCTCCGGCTCATAACGGATATTACCGTAGTCCTCCACCGCATACCGAAGACTTTCGAGGTAAGTCTTGAGCTCCTCTTTGAGATGGAATCCTGCGTGATCGGATGCGAGATAAACTACCATAGAAGTTTCAACTCATTCCCCATGAATAAACTTTTAAACAGCAGCATACTAATTATGCAAGCGTGCCCCCTACTCTTCGCACATGTTCCACCAAGGTCGCCGTGTACCCGGCCTCATTGTCATACCAGGAAAATACTTTGATAAAATTGCCGTCAATGACTTTCGTGAGCGATAAATCTACAATCGCCCCATATGGCTCACCAATAATGTCAGTGGATACGAGCTGGTCGGTCGTCGCTTTGACGGACTTGGCCCAGCGCGGGTCTTTGGCGGCACTCACAAAAAGCTCATTGACTGCTTCCGGCGTCGTCGTACCTTTTACTAAAACAGACATAATACTCAACGACCCCGTCACCGTAGGCACGCGCATCGCGACCGCGTCAAACTTGCCTTTGAGATCAGGAATGGCTTGGATGACGGCCTCGGCCGCTCCTGTAGTGGAAGGCACAATGTTGACTGCGGCCGCCCGGCCCCGGCGGAGATCCTTGGCATCCGGCCCGTCTACCAATTTTTGCGTAGCAGTGTATCCATGCACCGTCACCATACCTGCTTTTTCTATGCCAAACTTGTCGAGTAAAATCTGCATCACCGGTGCAACCGAGTTGGTAGTGCATGAAGCATTACAGGTAATAGCTTTGGGGTTTTTAAATCCCTCGTCACTCACGCCGACAAGTAGCGTATCTACGTCTCCGGTTGCCGGAGCGGTAATCACCACGCGGCGCGCACCCGCGTCTAAATGCACTTTGGCCTTTTCTCCCGAGGTGAAGAATCCTGTGGACTCTACTACCACATCTACCGCCAAATCTTTCCAAGGCAAAGCCGCCGGATCTTTTTGGGCAAGAATCTGGATCGGCTCTCCATCGACAATAATATGGTGTTCATCAAAAGAGATCTCTTTTGGATATCTCCCGTACACAGAATCGTATTTGAGAAGATACGCAAGAGTTTTAGTATCGGTAAGATCGTTGATGGCCACTATCGTAAACTCGTGCTCATCGAATGCGGCCCGGAAAAATGCACGCCCGATGCGGCCAAACCCATTGATTGCGATGTTCATAGAAGAAACATTACGTTACCAATTAAAAAAACTTTGGACTATCTCCCAGCTCTGCATAGCAAACGCCAGAAAAAAGAAAAATATCACCACTACGCCAACTATAATAAATAATTTTGTAAACCGTTCGCGCAACGCCGTGCATTTATTTTTTGTTGAGATAGTTGTATACCGAGAGCGCCGCTTTTACCGCGTCCCCCACAGAAATATTATTCTGTTTATACATCTCATCGGTCACATCTCCGGCCGCCCAGATACCCTCGCATGAAGTGGCCGAAGTCTTGTGGTCAATCACAATCTCACCCATTTTATTGAGCTCTACCAAATCTTTGACAAAACCAGAGTTGGGGACCGAGCCGATTTCTACAAATACCCCGCCGACATCGAGCGTACGCTCCTCCCCGCTCGTACGATCCTTATACACCATACCCGTTACAAACTTGTCTCCCTCCACGCGAACGGTTTGGGTATTATAGATTACATCCACCTTACCGGAGGCTTTGATCTTGTCCTGGGTTACTTGATCGCCCTTGAGCTTATCGGAATACTCGAGGATAAAAATATGCTTGGCATACGGGAGCAAATCTACCACCGCCTCCAGGCCTGCGTTGCCACCACCCACCACCGCCACATCGCGACCGCCAAATAGTGGTGCATCACATATCGAGCAGTACGCCACTCCCTTACCATCAAATTCATGCTCACCCGGGATATTGAGTTTTCGCCGAGATGCGCCGGATGCAACAATCACTGTGCGCGTCTCATACGAGCCTCCTTTATTGGTCTCCACGAGAAACCCATCGTCACGCTTGGAAACCTTGGTCGCAAGCTCTGAAGTCTTTACCTCGACATCCTCCGGATAATTGCGGATATGCTCCTCCAAAACTTTCGCAAGATCAAGCCCCGCGATTGACTTGGTGCCAACCCAATTTTGGATATCAGCTGATACAATAGACTGTCCACCGAATGATTCCGTGATAAGCAGTGTCTTTAATTTTTTGCGCGCCGTATACACCCCCGCGCCAACCGCAGCCGGTCCCCCGCCGATAATGACAACGTCGTACATACGCAATAGGTATTATCTACTAAAATTATCGGATTGCTCCGAGTTCTTTCTCTATAATAGCTTGAAATCCCTCAAATGTGGAAATACCAGCATACAGCTTCCCTTGTATGATAAACACCGGCGTACCCGGCACGCCCGCCGCTTGTGCATCTGCCGTGTCTTTAGCCACCTCTTCATCGTAGGTGCCACTCGAAAGGCATGACCCAAATGCCACAGCATCAAGCGATAGTTTTTGCGCAAAACTAAAAAGGTTGGCCGTACGAAATCCTCCCTGGTTTTCAGCGCGCTGATTTTGGTAAAGTATATCCTGATACTCCCAAAACTTTCCCTGCTCGCCTGCACATTCAGCAGCGACAGCCGCAAGACGAGACTCCTCCCCCAAAATAGGATAATCACGATACACGAGCTTTACTTTGCCCGGCAAAATATATGTCTCCTCGAGTTTTGGCTTTATGTCTCGCGCAAATACGCCACAAAACGGACACTGGAAATCAGAAAACTCAATAATAGTAATTGGGGCCGAGGGGCTACCTAACACCGCATCATCATCTTCAGAAACAGAGACTGCGATACCCGATTCTTCTTTTGCCGCATCTACCACAGATGCTGGCGCCTCCTCTGCCACACGTTCCGGGATCCGTGGGATCACCAGAGTATCCACACCACGCTCAAAAAATATCGCAAGCGCTATCAAAAACCCGACGAATAGAATAGCACCCGGTGCAAAAAAACTTTTTTGCTGCTCCTGCATAGGCTCATAGTAGAGGAGTCAGAGGGTAACGTCAATTTGCTGCAGCACTTGCAGGCGCTTTTTCGTAGCCGTCCCTTGTGTAGAGATTTTTGGGATCCCACATCATCCAAGACCCCAGGCCCGCATCATAGACCGCCTGCTTTTGTTTTTTGATCATCGACGCATCATACGTAGCACCTAGATCAAAATCCTGTAGCCACGGACGAAGTTTGTCGGGACTCGAGCTTGCTGCCACGAGCCGATCTGCAGCCTTTTTCATCGCTTGAAGAATAATCTCATAGGGATATTTGGCAGGGTTTTGATACCCATCATATCCATTGGGATAATGAGATGGATATACCATTGGCGCAATAAAATCCACATGGGGCGCAGCTTTTTCCAAAATCTGCCCGATATTCATGTCATCCATGCGCGTAGTCGTGAGGCCAAAAAGATCTACCGAGATGGGCACGGGGGTATCCGCAAGTTCTTTATCAAGATACGCAAAGTATTCCGCGATCACGTCGCTCTTGTCCTTGGCACCGTCCGAAAGCGGGTAGACAATATTATTCATGTCTCCATCCGTCGGATACCGCACGTAGTCGTAGTTGAGCTCATCAAATCCCACACGCTCGGCGGCTTTACCTACACGCACCAGATAATCCCAGGCAGCGCGCGAGTATGGATCCACCCAGGCAATACCCTTGCGGTCTTTCCAAATCGAACCGTTTTTGCGCTTGATAGCAAACTGCGGGCGATGCGCTACAAACACCGGATCTTGAAACGAGCTGATCCGTCCAATGACATAAATATCGTGTTTGTGGAGCTCGGCAATAAACTCTTTGGCATCCCGAATACGCACCTCTTCTGCGCCCATCTCATCAATAATCGGGTCATCCGTATCAAACGAAATCTTCCCAGAATAATCTTTGACATCTATCACGACTGCGTTGACCTCCGACTCATCCATAAATGCAACCAACTTCTCGCGCCAGTCCTTGGTGCCAGCAACCCAACTCGACATGTAAATAGCACGCACGGCCGGCGGCGTGGCAACATGATGCGGCGGCTCTGGCTCGGGGGGTGTAGTGCCGGGAGATACTGCGGCATCTGCATGATACTCAAATACCGGGGAGAGCTGTGCCAGGCTTCTGTCCGCAAAACGGAAAAACGCTACGGCCACTACGCCGAGCGCTACGATAATGACTTCTCGATAGCTAATGTTAGGTTTGCGGGATAACTTCATGGAGATCCAAATCTTTTATACTGGCCTCGGGACGTACCAAAAAGGGCTTGAGCGTCGTGATATCTACTTGATGCTTAATCAACGCCTCCAAAACTTTCTTGTCCTCGAACTTATTGATCATTATAGCACCTACCAGCAAATTATCCTTGAGGAAAAACTTTTCAAAAAATCTACCATGTTCATCGGCACGGGCCAGAGTCTCTTTCGAACCCTCAATGACCGAGTCGCCCAAAAACGTCACATGGTTCCCCAATACGGTAATCGAGTAAGTCGGCACGTCTTCAAATACCGTTTTTGTTTTTTTATGCAGATGCGCCGCGCTCATATTGAGCCCTGCAGCACGCCCCTGCAAAAATGCATGCGACCAATTACCCACCAGTGCGTGTTTTTTTGTGTGCACATTATAATATTCGGCGATATCCCCGGCCGCCCACACATAAGGGAAGTTGGTTTCTAGATACTCGTTGGTTTTAATACCTTTGCCAATCTCAAACCCTTGACCCTGGAATGAGGTAAGATTGCGCTCCAAACCGATACCTACTGCCAAAAGCCCCGCCTCAAGTTTGTCATTGCGTGTAGTGCGTATGAGATATGTGCCCGCATCCAGTTTGATGTCGGAGACCTCGCTTGCCGGATGCAACGCCACGCGATTTCTTGGAAATGCCATCTCCAAAAAATCAGACCCGTCTTTACCCAAATGCCCAAACCAGCATCCACCGTCTTTAGTAATCAAATCTACAGAAAAACCATTGGCCACCAGTGAGTTTACAAACTCCATACCGATAAACCCTGCTCCTACCACAACTGCGTGCTTTTTTGTCGTGCGATGTATGCGTGCGATCAGATCGTCTGCGTCATTGAGTGTCTGCAGGCGTGCTACATCCGGCACACTGCGCCCCACACGCCAAGGCTGTACCTGACCGCCGGTGGAAATCAGAAGCTGCTCGAAAAAAAACGTATTGCCCGCGCTCGTCTGTACTTCTTTTTTTTCTGCATCCACCACCACCGCGGATTCGCCAAGGAATAATTGTATGGCGTTGCGCTCATAATCCGTAAGCGTGCGCAAAAAAACCTTTTCCCGCGGGATACGCCCTTGGACATACGCTGGCAAAAGCACGCGTGAATAGAGCACATGCGACTCTCCAGAAAGAATCGCGATCTTGCCGTCTTTATCATCACGCCGAATGGTTTCGGCCGCCGTAGTGCCAGCTATGCCGCCGCCTAATATAAGATAATCTACTCCAATACGCATGCAGAGATAGTAGCAGATTTTTGGCCTAGAAAAAAGAAAAAAGCCTGACTCGGTCAGGCTTGTGAAGAAAACGAATAAGTTACCGGGCTAGTAGGACCAAAATACTGCCGCAGATCATCATACGCTTCCTGCCAATGGGGGCGCGAGAGGAAATAACTCCTCTTGCCCTCTGGCTCTCCACGATCAAACTGGCAGAGGTACGCCACTGTTGTATTAGGGAACATGGTCTTGGATCGTCCTTTTGCTGCAAAAGAAAGCTCCATAACACGAAAAAGTTGCTTTGAACCAAACACATGCTCAACTCCCAGACAGGGGTAATGGCCGTGATGCACAAACGTCGCGTAATCTCCGATGACCAGCATATTTTTGATTGCCGTATAAAGGCAGGCATCAAACCCCGGCGCGAGAATCTCTGAAACTGGAAAATCGGGCGCGAGAGCCAACGGACCAGCAGTGCAAGTAAAGAAAAAAGATTTTGGAGTTTCTGTGTGACCAGTCTGTAGCCGGTCGTGAAACCCACAAAGATCCTGCAACCGCTCACTACGATTATCACCGCAACACAAACCACACACTCCCTTCCCCTGGTAAAGGATTTCGCCATTCACCAATTGAATCGCCCCGCGTTCCCTTATCGCAGAGAAGCACTCGAGATCCCTACCCCCCAAAACATCAGAATTGCCCATCTACTAGACCCTCCATCATATGTATAAATGTACCACCAAGAAGAAATCATACTCCGAAAATTGTTTTTGTCAAAAAAAATGCCGGGGATCTCCGACAATTTTGTGAATCATTCCCAGTAGCTGGAAAGTCTACAACTTCCACACCCCCTGAAAATCGGCAAACACCGGCTCGATCTGGATTGATGGTCCGAGATTGGCAATCAAAAAGTCTGTCGCTTTTTTGGCCTCCAGACGATACTCCTCAAGTTCTTTGTTGGGATCTCCACCGAAAGCCTTAAGACCCCCATACTTACCACAATCGCTATGCACCATAAGGTACACCCGGGGGGCGCGATGGAGCGCAATAGATGCGCGGATCTGCCCCAAGACGAATACCCGGTCATCCTCACTATCGGGCGAGGCAAGTGTTTTTAGCCCACCCGCAATGCAAATCAAATCCTTGTGCGAGAGGTTTTTTTCCTTGAGAAACACAGCAAGCGCGGGACCAAACTGATCATCAAAGCACCAGACGACAACTGCGTCTGCCTGGTACTGGTCGCTTGAAGACTCGAGCGACACAATCTGCTTCCCTTGCAAAAACTCTTCCTTTTGGAAATTAGTCGATGATAAATCTGGATTCATTGTTCTGCTGTACCTCTACAAACCCTGACTTGATAGGAATAAAATGTTCTTTTTTTTGTCGATCTACAATGGTAATCATCCCAGGCGCAAGCACACTGATGAGCGGCCGGTGATGATCAAGTATGGTGATCTCCCCTGCGAGAGTTTGACAAGTGATAGCCTGTGCTTCGCCTTGGTACCATATTTTTTTGAGTGAGTAGACCCCGAGCTTCATAGTGCTAATCGCTTAGTTTGCCTTTCATGTAAAAATCCGACTCAGACCTGTCATCATACGTACCATCCAAAATATTCTTGAAGTCACGGATCGTATCTTCGAGTTTTACATACATGCCTTTTTGCCCGGTAAATGTTTCTGCCACAAAAAACGGCTGGGAGAGGAAGTTTTGAATCCGGCGAGCTCGAGCGACTGTTTTTTTATCAGTATCCGAGAGCTCTTCAATACCAAGAATTGCAATAATATCCTGGAGTTCCTTGTATCGCTGGAGTGTCTGCTGTACTCCCCGTGCCACCCGGTAATGCTCCTCACCTACAATCGCTGGCGTCAAAGCCGTTGAGGTAGATGCCAAGGGATCCACAGCTGGATAGATGCCGATCTCGGTAAGCGCACGCGAGAGCACAATCGTCGAATCCAAGTGGCTAAATGTTGTGGCTGGTGCGGGATCGGTAATATCGTCTGCGGGCACATATACTGCCTGCATAGAGGTAATAGATCCGTGCTTTGTGGAGGTGATACGTTCTTGCAACTCACCCATTTCTGTCGCAAGCGTCGGCTGGTATCCTACGGCTGAGGGCATACGTCCCAAAAGTGTCGAGACCTCCGCACCTGCTTGTGAGAATCGAAAAATATTGTCTATAAACAACAGAACATTTTTGTGCTCCTCATCGCGAAAATATTCCGCCATAGTAAGCGCCGAGAGCGCCACACGGGCTCTTGCCCCTGGCACCTCATTCATCTGGCCGTATACCAGTGCGGTCTTCCCAATAACGCCAGACTCCTGCATCTCGCGGTAAAGATCATTGCCTTCGCGGGTGCGCTCCCCTACGCCCGCGAATACTGAGACGCCACCCGACTCTTCGGCAACATTGCGGATAAACTCTTGGAGAAGTACGGTTTTGCCTACACCCGCACCGCCAAAAAGCCCTACCTTGCCACCCTTGATAATCGGCGCGATGAGATCAATCACCTTAATGCCCGTCTGGAAAACTTCTGCTTTCGTAGCCTGATCCACCAGCAAAGGTGCGGCGCGATGAATCGGCCAGAGTTTTTTAAACTTCGTACCGGGATTGTTGAGAGAAGCGCCCAATACATCAAAAATATTACCCAAAACCTCCGGCCCTACCGGCACCTCGATCTGACGCCCAAGATCTTCTACCGCAACACCGCGCGCCAAGCCATCAGTGGAGCTAAGCGAAATAGTGCGAACGCGTCTGGGTTCTAAATGTTTTACCACCTCGAGCACTACCGAGCGCTCGCCATCGCGGATCTCGAGTGCACCAAAAATATCCGGCAATTTTTTGCTCTCCGGGAACTCTACGTCTACAACCGGTCCGATGATTTGTATAATTTTTCCGCTTTGCATGATATTAAAAACTACTATTGTATAGATTCTGCTCCCGCGGTAATCTCGGTGAGCTCTCTCGTGATTGCGGCTTGTCGGGACTTGTTGTACTCAAGCGTCAGTCGCCCACCAATGTCCGAAGCATTATCTGAAGCGCTCTTCATGGCAACCCGACGTGCCGAATGCTCCGAAGCGTTAGCCTCCAGTACTATATGATATATCTCTGTTACTACCAAATGCGGGAGGAGCAGTTCAAGAGCACGCACTGGGGAAGGCTCAATAATATATTCCGCATCTTTTTGGGGAGCACCTGCAAAAAATGATACTCCTTGCTCCTTGAGAATCTCGGCAAATCTACCAGACTCGGGAATAATCTCTTTGGCAATACGCTCCAGTGCCTCCGGATCCACCGGCAAGATCTCTCGGAGTAACACCTCTTGGCGCAAAGCCGAGCGAAAACTCATGTAAAATACTACCACCTTATCCCATTTGCCCTCAAGATATCCTGACACCAAATACTCCGAAAGCGGAATAATTTCTTCGAGATTCGTATAATCTCCAAAATGGATGAATGACCGATCCACTCTCTGGGTACGTTTTTTCAAGTGTAGCCGGGCCTTCTCGCCTACCGCTACAAAAATACTGCTCTCGCTCGAGACGTCCACCTGCCTTGAAGCTAAAAACGCATCAAACGCGCGGAATACACTGGCGTTAAACGATCCCGAAAGACCCTTGTCGGAAGCCACCACCACATACGCCGTACGTTGCACTGCTCTATGCACCAAGAGTGCCGGTAGCTCGCCCTCGCCGACACTTTGGGAGATATTGCGAAGCATCTCAAGTGCGGTAAATACATAGGGACGCGTGGCAAGCGCCACCTCTTGGGAGCGGCGCATTTTGGTGGCAGATACCAGCTCCATGGCTTTGGTGATCTGCTCGATATTTTTGACGCTTTTGATGCGACGTTTGATATTTTGGAGGGATTCCATGTGTCCTACAAAAAATTTAATGAAAGACTAGCGACGCAACAACTTCTCGTAACAACTGTTTCTCGGTGTACACATAAGAAGAGTGGTCAATATCGGCATCCAGCAAAGAGATTGCAAGTATATAATTTTTTCTATTATCCCTAATAAAAGTCATAGCCGCCAACGGCCCATATTTATCTAACCACTCGTCTGGAAGAGGATTGCTTGTCATTTCATAAAATTCGCCATCGTCAGTTTTACGATATTTAAAGACAGCATATCTAACAAGCAAAGAGTTTTTATCTACATTCCCTGCAAACCAGCTCTCAAAAGAAAGATTATCTCTATTTTCATCAACGGCAAATGCAATAAACTTTTTCTCTAATCCACCGTTCAACAATTTTATATAGAAAACATCTTCTGAATCCCGTTCAACTTCAACCCTTGCACCCCAGGATGGGTACTTAAACTCAAACCCATACTCTTCATTGCGGTAGGTTTTCCAGTCGGACGTATCGATCACTTCGCTCGAGGTAGAGGCACCACTATCTTTCACTTCATCTCTCTCTATCGTCAGGGCATCATTGGTAAACTCCCGGCCGTGAAATCTGCATTTGGGCGGCATGCTAAAAAATACTTCACCGCGCGCCTTTGTACATTCCTCAAAATCTTTGGGTGCATGAAACCAATACTTGGTTGGTGGAAGAAATGGCGCATACAGCGTGATATATGCCGCAGCTGCAATCGGTACCGCAACGATAATAATGGTCGTGAGTTTAGCAAACCCGCCAGTAAAATCTCTCCTAAGCATTTGCTTTTTTGTACGAGTCTATAAAATCTCCAATAGCTTTTTTAAGATGCCCCTCTATCTCCTCATCCAAAACTTTGCGCTCGTGGATTGGCCCCAGTATGGTGTCCGTGCAAAACCGCTCCATATACTCCATAAATACCTGCTCTACACCTTCGAGCAGTTCATCGGAAAGCCCCTCAAAGTATCCATTGAGTACGGCGTAAAACAATATGACTTGCCGCTCAAATGGCACCGGCGAGAGATCAGTCTGCTTTAATATCTCGGTGATCATACGTCCTTGGCGGATGCGCTTTTTGGTAGCCTCATCCACATCAGAGGCAAACTGCACAAATGATTGAAGCTCACGAAATTGTGCAAGTTGGAGACGAAGCTTGCCCGCAACTTTTTTCATGGCCTTGGTCTGTGCGGCAGACCCTACGCGCGAGACCGAGAGTCCGGCATTAATTGCAGGACGCACACCCTGATTGAACAAATCTGATTCAAGATAAATTTGTCCATCCGTGATAGAGATGACGTTGGTCGGCACGTACGCAGTGATGTCACCAAGCTGTGTCTCAATGATAGGCAAGGCCGTGAGCGACCCACCGCCTTTTTCTTGAGAGAGTCGGGATGCGCGCTCCAAGAGACGTGAGTGAAGATAAAAAATATCTCCCGGGTAGGCCTCGCGTCCCGGTGGTCGACGAAGCAAAAGTGAAATCTGGCGATAGGCCCAAGCGTGCTTGGAAAGGTCGTCGTAGATGACGACTGCATCTTTGCCCTTGTCACGAAAATACTCGCCGATCGCACATCCGGCAAATGGTGCCAAATACCAAAACGATGCGGCACTCGAGGCAGAGGCAGAGACAATGACCGAGTATTTCAACGCCCCCTGCTCTTTAAGCGTCTCGATCAGCCGCGCAACTTTGGACTCTTTTTGGCCAATTGCTACATAGATGCAGATTGGCGGGTCGGCAGAATCGCGCTGTTGGTTGATAATAATATCAAGAGCAATGGCGGTCTTGCCCGTTTGACGGTCACCAATAATAAGCTCGCGCTGTCCCCGACCGATCGGAATCATAGAATCAATTGACTTGATACCGGTGTGTAGCGGCTGATTGACCGGCTCGCGATCCACCACCGAGGGAGCGGTCTCCTCAAGCTTACGGCGAATGGGTGATTGGTTTTCTTTAAAAATCGGGCCTCTGCCATCAAGCGGGTTCCCCAACGGATCAATAACCCGACCCAACAGCTCGTCGCCTACTTCCAAAGAAAGCACATTACCCGATCTTTTTACCTTACTGCCCGCGGCAACGCCTTCCGCAGATCCGAGTATCAATGCACCCACCGCATCTTCTTCAAGGTTAAGCGCTACCGCCATAACCTCCGCATCTCGGCTTTGTACCAAAAGGAGCTCCTGACTCAAGACATGACGCAACCCCAAGATTTTGATAATCCCGTCTGCAACTTCGATCACCTCGCCCACCTCCTCCCACTTCGTATCGTCCGCATATCCGGCGATCTCGCGTTTTAATTTTTCGAGTATTTCGTATGACACAATTTGATTGTTATACAGTAAACATCACATTGAGCTTGTGCTGTAGGGATCCATCAAGCTCAAGCTCATCATCCACCACGACACGCATGCCCGCAACAAGCTCGGGGCGCACTGCCAAAGAGATATCGTCCTCTACTGCAAACGTGCCATGGATACTCTGGATGAGCGCCTTGGGCACCACACGCGCCATCTCTATCCGTACCAGTCTGCCGCCTGCATCATGCACCAAGACTTTGCGCACCTCCCGCACAATAGCATCCCATGATCCGGTATCGCCATAACGCTCGACTACTTGTACCAGCTGTTTGAGCGCGCGCTCGGAGCTCACCTCCCCTTTGGCGATTACCGCGGCAAATGCTCGCGCATATACATGAGGGGCGTATTTCATGACGTACGAATTTGCTTGACTGTTTTTTGTATGAGCGCCTCATCAAGCGCCTCGGGAGAGACATGCGCCGCTTTCTCTATCGTTGCGCGCACCAACCCTACCGCTTCCCGATACAGCTCATCGCGCATCCGCGTCCGCTCCGCTTCGCCTGCCTCTCGAGCTTCAGCTACGAGTACCGCACCCTTGGCACGCGACTCCTCCAAAAGCACCGCCTCTCTTGCTTTGGCAGCGACCTCTGTCTCACGCATGAGCTCCAAAGATTTTACCTGGGCCTCGCGCATTTTTTCTTTGAGCACTTCTTGCGCCTCCTTGAGCCGACCATCAGCCTCCGCGGCCCGAACAATACCCTCGGCAATCTTGTCTTTGCGCTCCCGCATAAAACGACTAATAGGCTGGTAGAGAAACACGCGAAGTACTACCAGCAAAACAAAAAAGTTCACAACTTGGCTCGCAAGTAGTTTCCAGTCTATACCAAATTGTCGGGCAAACTCTTGCATAGTAAGAACAGAGTACGTAGAAGGTAGCGTGTAGTAAAAAACAAAACGTCTTCTCCTTTCTACCAGCTACATACTACTCACTACCCTACGAACTTGATAATAAGTGCGATTACCAGCGCATAAATAGCGATGGCTTCGGCAAATGCAGATGACAAGATCATCGCCGTCTGAATCTTTGGAGCGGCTTCGGGATTGCGGCCGATAGCATCCATAGCACGCGATCCGATAAGACCAATAGCGATCGCGGGACCGAGCGCTCCCACCGCTATAGCAACAGCGGTTGCCCATAAACGTATTGATTCAATTTCCATATGGTGTATTCATTAGTTTATATGCCTTATATACTTTACCTTTCATGAGCCTCCGTTCCGTGTCCGGTAATAGCTATCGCGGTAAATACGGTAGCAAGCATTGCGAACACAAACGCCTGGATAAACCCCACGAAAAGCTCGAGAAAGAAAAACGGTATCGACCCTACATACGGGAGGAGAAACGCGATCACCAGAAGCAATATCTCTCCCGCAAATACATTGCCAAATAACCGGAATGAAAACGATATAATCTTAGCAATTTCTGAAATAAATTCAAGGATACCCACAAAAAATTCTATGGGGCCCGAAACATTAAAAAATTTTGCGGCGTGCACCTTGAATCCCAGCTCGCGGAGTGCAAACACATGCGTAGCTAGCACGGTCACGATCGCAAGCGCCAGCGTAAAATTCAAATCGCTTGCCGGAGAGCGCAAAAGCGGGGTAAATGCCCGATGCGCCCCCTCTCCCTCAAAAAATCCGACTGAACCTACGCCCGGCAGTACCCCCGCCCAATTTGAGAAAAGTACAAACGCAAAAATAGTACCAATGAAGGGAAAATACTTCTCCGCCGTGTACCGATTGCCGAAGATAGACTCTAAAAGATCCAAAAAATATTCTATGCCTACTTCGATAAAATTCTGTGTTCCTGTGGGTACCAGCGCAAATCGCCGGCTAGCGTAGACACTGCCCACCACCAGAAGCAACACCACCAGAAGTGTCAAGAATACCGCATTGGTGAGCGTATAGAACCCAAAATGAAAAAGCGCTTCGGCGTTTAGGAAAATTTCATGCATGATACCTTTTTTGTAGCATGATGCATGACGCCGAGCAAGCAGCAAAAACCCCGCATGAGGCGGGGCAACATATCTCTACATTAAAAATAAAACCCGGGAGGCGCGGCAACTTCTGCTTTTTGCATGACTGCTCTTCGGCGTGCCAAGTACTCTAAAAGATACAACGCCATAAGCACCGCCCCTAGCGCACACATACCAAACAGTAACCAAGGGATAGCGACCCGCGGGAATGATCCTGCGGCGCCAAACACGGTAGCGACCTCTTGCGACTGCCCCAGCGCGGCAGACGGCTCGCTATCACCAAGACGCACCTCGGTAATCGTATACGCAACCGCGTCCAGCGATCCCAGACGATCAACCTCAAATCGAGCGACCACCGTAAGTGGTATAGTATCACCACTCATGAACTCCTTACTCACTGTAGTCTTGAAAGAAATTTTGCGCTCCGTGTCTTTTGGCACGGTGTCCATGCGGTACAAAAGTACATTACCAACCACAGTAATACCATTGTCATCCTCGGGTACGTAGGTAAGACCCTGGGGCACAGCAACACTCAATCGCACATTGCGAAGTTCATCATCGGTGTTATTGCGAAAAAATACCGTGTAGATTTCGGTACTCCCCGGCTCCGGATACTCCTCGCCTGCAACAAGCGACAAAAGCGCGCTCGATTCCGGCGGCAAAACGCGCAAGGTCACGCTTTTGGATGCAATACGTGCACCGCCAACTTCGGCAGTAGCCGTCGTGACGGCGGCCATTGTTTCAGCAAATTTGCGTACGCGTACCGATATGCTCAAAGACTCCGCTTCGCCGGGGTCCAAAGCGCCCAATGTCCAAGAAACTTTTTTCTGCGCGCGCATGAGTATACCGCCGTGCGAGGCATTGGCAAATTCTACAAATGGAGACAAATCATCTTCGACCAACACATCGCGCAATACCACTGCGCCGGTGTTTTTTACTAAAATCTGATACTCCACTACCGCACCACCCTCTGCGGCAGTATTGTTGGTAGCTTCACGGCAACTAGTACTGCAGATCCGCACAATATTTTTTTGTATGGAAACTCCCTTTAATACCGGCTCTGGTATGGGATGCACCTCTAGAGGATCAGATGTGTCTGCTCCTGGTGCGGATGATACGGACGGTGTAGCCTTTGAGACAATGGGTTTTTCGAGCGCCTTTGTAGTAAATGTCATAACCTCACCCTTGCGTATACCATTTTTGTTTTGGATAACTGCGCGATAGTAATACTGCGTATCCGGAAAGAGGCCGGAAAGCGTATAAGAAAAATTACTTGATACCGATGAGCCGATATTTTTTTCTGGGGTAAGTTCACCCAACGTATAGGTAGTACCCCATTCAAACCATCCTGACGTAGGAGTGCGCTCTCCGGGGAGCGCTAGACCATTGAGACGCGCACTACGCTCACCCACGGCACTAGGAAGTTTCGTAAGCACAACAGGAGCTACCGTACCCAAAACGGGACTTGGCGTTGTTTGAGATCCGGTAGTAACCGGTAAAATTGTGCCGTGCACTACCCCATCACGGCTATAGGCAACTGCCCGATAGTAATAGGTACGATACGGATCAAGATGCTCTACCGCGGCAGAAAACTGTTCAGCTGAAAAACCGACACCAATCTCTTGTACCTTTGTACTCTGGGAGACCGACCGATCCACACCATACTCAAACCAGACAAACGCAGGGTTGTCGCCAGGGACTACCGCCCCAAAAAACAAAGCGGACTCAAACCCTACGGAAGCTCCGCCTGTAGAGACACTCGGACTCTGGGCATAGAGAACAGGCGCATCACCCAAAAACGAGAATACGACCGTTAAACTTATTACGAAAATATAGGCCTTTTTTATCTCGAAAATCTTCATATATAAGGGGAAATTTGTCTAAACACAATATCATAATAGTGTGCTATTGTCAAGGATTCGATTTTATGTTAGACTAGCCTTAAATACTTCAAAAGGGGGCCGGAGTATATGGCATTTAGCGTGTATACTGTAGACCACGAACGGGGGCGTGTCTCATTTCTCCGAAACAACGAAGTGCTTTGTTTTGCACAGCACCGAGGACACATGATGCTCGTCTCACGCACCAGCGATGCGCAAGTATATGACGCGGCAAACCAGCCACGCATACCAAACAGGGAATACGTCGCTATGCTAGCGCAATCGGCCGCGATCCTCTCATCTCCCCCGCAGACAGGATCACTACCGAACCTGCATACGGCAATACAAATGGAGTTTGTCTTCTAAGGAGAACTCCCCATCACAAAATGCATTCAGGAGGGAATGCATTTTTTATTTTCTCGACATATAACCGATGACTCACCGGTGATCATGACTGAAAGCACGCATGTAGAATCTCGATATTCTTTTTATCCGGCCCCATGCCATCAAATCCCGGCACTTCCAATATCCAAGCCTTATCATGGAGTCTTGCCTCCCGCGCTAAGTTTTGAAACCCAAGGAGACCAATATGCCCCTCGCCGATATTTTCATGCCGATCATGATGCGAATTGTATGCAGTCTTGGAATCATTGACATGAAGCGCTACGATATTTTGCATCCCGACCTCGCGATCCCATTCATCAAATAATTTTTTAATGTGTTCAGGAGTATACGACTCGATAATACCGGCCTCAAAAGCATGCGCTGTATCAAAACAAACCTTAAGGCGGGGAGAATCTATACGCTCCAACATCTCCCCTATCTCGTGCGCTGATGCACCAAGCTTCTGCCCGCCGCCTGCCGCATTTTCTATCACTAGCTCAACATCCCCCGGGACTGATTCAAGTACAAAACTCATCGCCTCAATCGCCCGCTCCATCGCTTCGGCCTTGGGTATCTCTTTGCCCGAACCCACATGAAATATCAGACCATTTGCTCCTATCCGTTGGGCAATTTGCAAATGATCCGAAAGATTTTTGACAGATTTTTTGATCATCTCGCCATCGGGGCTTGCCAAATTCACTAAATACGGCGCATGGAGATACGCACGCGCCACACTGCTCGCTTTAGCTTTTTCCTTGTAAAGCGCAACATCCTGCTCGGACGGTTGTTTGGCGTACCACATGCGTGGAGAGGCACCAAAAAACTGTATGGCACGAGCACCAATCTCTTCGGCATTTTGTATACCAAGATGTAATCCTCCAGCTACTGAAACATGTCCTCCAATGTATGGCATGGGATTATACTAGGATGACATCCACAAAAATGCAAAACCCCTTGATGGGGTTTTGTGGTCTAGAGTTTTTTCTTGAGCTCTTTTTCTACTTTTGCGAGCTGTGATTTGGAGAGATGATGTGCATTAGGGTGTTCCTTCATATAATCGAGCGCTCGTTCGAGCTCTTTCTTGTCCACCCCATGATCAATACCATGTTCATGCAGTGAGCCTGCCAGGACATTGGTCATATCATTTACATCTCGCGCTGTAAGTCCCTCGTGCCGCAACTCCGTGCGCGCCTCTTTGAGCTCCTTCTCGCTTACTTTTGGTTTGTTTGGATCAAAAATACCCATATGATTTTAAAGTTATACTTATAATCGCGGCGCATCATCGCCCTCATGCGACGTAAGACTCTCCCCAATATTTTTTTTGGGATTGCTAAAATAAAATATATAGGTGATCTCGAGTATTGCGAGTGTATTAAGTACCAGGAGTATCACAAACCACCCCATCTGCTGATTTTTTGCCGCACGCCACAGAGCCACCCCCTTCCATGGCAAGGTCCAGAGCACCATTGCGGCCACCAGCATTGGGTGATTGGTTATAAATTGTTCTACTTGAGCAAGCTCGGACATAGTTATTTTTTAAGCCGCTTTAAATCCGCCAAAACCTCCTCGGCGTGCGCCGGAGGTTTTACATTTTCATATATCTTGGCAATCTTGCCATCCGGATCTACGAGAAACGAGGTGCGTAAAATCCCCATATACTCACGGCCCATAAATTTTTTCTTGGCCCAGACGCCGTATTTTTCTATCACCTCTTTTTGCTCATCAGCTAGAAGCGTAAATGGCAATTTGTATTTTGTAGCAAATTTGGCATGCTTGGCCGCAGAATCCGCGGATACCCCAAATACTTGAACCTTGAGTTTTTTAAACTCCGGGAAATTGTCACGAATCATGCACGCCTCTTTCGTACATCCCGGCGTGTCATCTTTTGGATAAAAATAAAGCAATACCCACTGGCCTTTGTAGTCAGCAAGCTTATGGGTCTTACCATCCTGATCAGGGAGAGCAAATGAAGGAGCTTTTTGATTTTCCTTGAGCTGTAACATGCCTATATGATAGCATACCGAAAAGCTCTTCAAAAGGAGGGAGTATATGTCCCAAGCCAAAAAACACATAATACTACTTACTGAGGAAGGAACCCAAAATCTGGACAAGGCGGGAATTCATTTAAAATGCGTGACATCCCGAGAGTTGCTCACAAGAGAGGAAATCGCTAATATGCTTTTTCGCATAGGATTTGCGGTAGCGCAGTCTGTGGCGGGGAGCGACGGTTATTATACAATTACTAAGGACACGCTCAAAGCATTTCTCCTACCTGCACAAAATCCAGATAACACCTCGTTATAAAGGGTGTATCTTCCACCAAAAGAAAAAACGGCTCACCAAAGCGAGCCGCTAAAAACGAAAAAGAACTTACACTCTCATATCCGAGGCTGATATATCGGCACTACCTTTACCCAGGCGGTGCCTTTTTCTTTCATACCAAGCACTTCAGCGCCCGCGCGAGAAAGATCCAATACCCTCCCTTTCTTGTAAGGTCCCCGATCCATCACCCAAGCAGTAATGCTTTTACCTGTCTCCAGATTCGTAACTATTACCTGCGTTCCCATCGGAAACTCACGGTGAGCAACTACTGACGGGTTGTTCTGGTTGAATTTTTTGGTACTTGCCATTGGTTTGCCATGAAAACCTGGGCCATACCAAGAAGCGATACCCTCCTCCTCTTTCCATCTACAAACGGGGATCTTCAAGATCTGTCCGGGCGTGAGTTTGTCCGGATCACGCAGGCGATTTTTCTTAACCACCTGCTCTGGGTTGACCCAGATCCAACGCTCCTGTAATCGAGAGACAATTTTGGGGATACTGTCTCCCTCCACTACCATATGCGCATCTTCATAGAGAACCCTGCAAAGATGCATTCCCCGCTTACCGGTGTGCGTGGCCGATTTTCCTTGCCCCGGATGCATGGCGTGTTTGACCACACGCGATACCCGTGTCGAAACGCTTTTCACCTCGCGATTTGCATAGGAAACATCCGTGCAAACAGGGAGAGAAAAAATTGCAAAAGCAAAAAGAATCTGGCCTGCTCCTCGTACCACCATCAGCTATCTCCTTCCTCACATAAAGAGTCTGTCTTTCCTGTAACAGTCAAAGACTTTATTCCGAGGACATTATACTCATCTGGAGCATAATGTCAAGAGTTTTTGTAGGCGTCACCACAAAAAATAGCTATTTTCAAGCTTTTGTATCCAAGAGGCTGGAAACTTTTTTGTATACCTCCTCCACCTCTATCGCCCCCAGACACTTGTTGGCAGTGCAAGGCGTACGCCGCTGATTGTGCACCGAGACACAAGGACTGCAGGCAAACCAAGAGTAGAGAATGGTTGCATTTTTTGAAAGCGGCTTATAAAGCTTCGGCGTTTCGGGACCAAAAAATACCATTATATGAATCGGCGTGAGCGAGGCAAAATGTGCCGGACCCGAGTCATTGGTGACCAAAACATCCGCTACACTAAAAAGATGTACCAGCTCCATAAGTGTCGTTTTGCCCGCAAGATTGAGCACACGATCAGACGCGCATGCACTGACAATTGTTTCGGCCTCTGCGCGTTCGGAAGCTGATCCCATCACAACCACATAGGTGTCGGGGCGCTCCTGAACAATTTTTTTTGCCAAATCCGTGTAGCGCCCTATCGGCCAGCGGCGCACCTCTATAAGTTTGCTGGCATTCGGGTTGAGTATGACTATGGTATGTTTTTGAGAAATATGCGGCGCCGCATCACGTAATATCTCCCAAACTCGAGATTGCTCATTCGTATTTGGCCGTATGACCGGTAAAGAAAGATCATCATCTTGCACCGAAAATTTACCAAGCGGCACATCTGATTGATCCTCGGCAAGCGAACGCACCAGTGTAATAAATGATTGGGCCGTATGTATGTGCGGATTGTAGGGAACCTTATGTGTCAAAAAATCTCCCACGTAGAGTCCTTCGTTAAAAAACCTGTAAAACCCGGCACGTTTTCGAGCTCCCGTAAGATAACTCAAAATCGTGCTGTAGCGCGCAAACATCTCAAGATTGACTACGGTATCAATCCCAAGTCTACGCGTTTTAAGGATGATACCAATCGTCCCTAAAAAAAATCGCCAAGGGTTTGAACTGTCTATCGTTAGGACATTTTGCTTGGGAATAAGATCCACAAGATCCGCGGTCGGCGCGTTTTGCCGAAACACCAAAAAATAAATTTCCGCCTCTGGATACAGCTCTCGAAACTTCCGAAAGGCAGGATAGGCAAGAATAGTACTCCCCATCTCGGCAAGCTCGATGAATAATACGCGTTTTGGTGGCTCTTGGTAGCGTGGGTTTTTGAGCCCCAACGCACGCTGTAGCTTGTACCACAACGTCACACACCACGCAAGCGGAATGCCAATCCAATAGTCAACTTTGCGCATTATATCAGGGCTCATACGCACCACTCTAGCATGAGCTCATCACTTTATTCCAGTTTGTTGATTATTATTTTTTGCTTAAACTCCAAGGCCGAAACCCCAAATCCCAAGCAAGGCCTTAAGCCCTAATGGCCAAACAATAGAATTTCCCTTGGAACTTTAGGACTTGGGATTTGCTTGGTCATTGAACCTTGGAGCTTGGAATTTATTTCTTAAATGCCAATCTTAAATCTATCAATTTTTTTCCGAAACCGTATTATGTAGACATGGCCATAAAAACAAACCCAACTGCTCCACAGTGGCAAAAACACGCACTTATTGTGATTTTACTCCTGGCGGCAGTCTTGCGCCTCTGGGGACTCGGGCGGGGCGATGTACTTGGTGATGAAGGATCATATGCATTTCGCGGGCTGGGCATGCTTGATTTTGATGAGGCGTCTCTACAAACCACCCCGCTTGAGTGGTTTGACCCGGCAAGTCCCTGGTGGCTCTCACTCTCATTTCATGATCATCCTCCGCTCGTATTTTTTATCCAACACATATTCATGGGAATATTTGGCGAGACCAATATCGGATTTCGCCTCCCTTCGGCGCTTCTCGGTATCGCCTCGGTCTATCTCCTCTATAAAATCGGTGAGACACTCTATGGCAAACGCCCCGGGTTCCTGGCCGCAAGTATTCTTGCGGTAAGCGTAAATCACGTCTATATCTCAAGGCTCGGCCTGCAAGAATCATACGTGATATTTTTTATACTCCTTACAGCATATTTTTTTCTCAGAAGTTTTCACGAAGCATCCGTACCCCACACACCCCAAAACCCCGATGCAATCCTCCTTGCTGGCATATCACTCGGACTTGCGGTGCTTACAAAATATACCGCACTCGCAATAGCACCGATTCTCGCAAGCTACCTGCTCCTCACCAACCCCAGACAATTTTTGAACAAAAAGCTTTGGCTCGCCATACTACTTGCCATATTCGTCGCCAGTCCCGTCATCGTATACAATCTCATGCTCTACAAAACCCGCGGGCATTTTGATTTTCAACTCTCCTATATCTTTCACCAGTATCCGGAAGTCTGGAAGATAACGCCGGGCAAAGAGATAGGCACTATCCCTGATCGGATCCGAGGATTTCCGGCAAATCTAATCGCCAGCAATTCATGGCTTATGATCAGCCTCTGGGCTATTTCTCTGCTCGCTTTTTTGTGGGCACTTGCTATAGCAACATGGCAAAAAATACCCTACCGTGCCATCATAACAAAACATCTTTTTTTGTTATTGTCCTTTTTATTTCTTCTGGCATTGATACTTTTCATTGGTCCAGCTCCGCGATTTTTGAGCTACCTGGCACCATACATAGCCTTGAGCGTCGCCTGCCTAGGCATATACGCGTACGACCGGCTATACACGCACTGGCAAAAACTAGGAATCGCGATATTTTTAGTCATCTGTGTCTTTGAAGTTTTCTACACCTACAACAGCGCCATACGCTGGTATCCTGTGGGTCAAAAAACTTGGGCATATGCAAGTATCCGCTACGAAAACTACAATTGGGGTTACAACACACTTGATGCGTATCTTGCCAAAGAGCTCGAGGGGAAAATTCCCGCTTTTACTTTTCAGTCAAAATATCAGTTTATTGATCGCATCCAGACCACAGCCATCGCACGCGACAAAAAACTCGGATACAAAGGATACGCCGCACTCATCGTCTACGACAAAAATATATTCAATACCTCACAACTTTGGATTATAGACCGGCTCCAAATATACCACGGTTGGCCCGTGCTCTCGGCAGATGCCTATCAAGCGGCACTGCGAGACAACGGCACAGACTACTTTGAAAAAATCGGCATCAAGACGACATACTTCATAAAACCGTTAGACTCCATACTGCTCAAAAGTCCGGAGCTCCGATCTCTGGTCGGTGCGACACTCGAGCAAGAGCTCAAGACGCAAAACGTCGTCCCCGTCAGCCTCCCCAACGCAAAAGATGAAGAAGCATTTCGGGTATATAAATTCTAAATGCCATTTGACAACGAGACGCCAAAGCGCTACACCATAGATAAAACCTTGACTCCAAAAGGAGGAGTTTATATGGAGGATCCTGATAATCTAGACTACGAGCGAATTATTGGGGAGTTTTCTTTCCTGATAAGTGGAGGATGCCTGGAAAACTGGCTACGAGTTTCCGAAGGAGATTTGCGCGATACCAGCGGGGAACCTCTCAACATAAACGACATTCCTCCAGAAATCCTTACACCGTTCTATCGAAAACTGCGACGAGGGGAAGCGACGAAGACAGACATTGAACGATTGCGAAAAATACTTCATAGTCTTGATCTACTCACGAAATGGGCAGCGAATGTGCTCACCGCCCAAACCCTCTACAGAGACCTGGAAGAACTTAAAGAACACACGCTGTAAGAGAAGAGGTCTCCCCCGAGTGGAGATCTTTTTTTTATTTGATCGGTGTCCAAACCCAAACCTCACCCCCCTTTGGACCTTATACCTATCTCGTGTATGTCCCCATATACTCCGTTTCAGCAATAACATGTCCCTCCATGGCTGCACGAAGCTTCGCGACATCCGCATCGCCCTTAAGATCAAGTATTGTATTGAGCGCATATACGCGAAAGTAATAGCGATGCACGCCCGATGGTGGACACGGACCATGATACCCGGGCTTCCCGCGAGAGGTAACACCCTCTATTGCTGAGCCCAATCCTCCCTCTACGGTACCGACGAGTTTATCTTGGCGAATTTCTAAAACGGCAGGATTGAGATTCCATGCGGTCCAATGCGTCCAGGTGCCATTGGGCGCGTCGGGATCATCCATAATGAGCCCAAGACTCTTGGCGTTTTTAGGCACATCCTCAAGGTACAGCCCCGGCGCGTGATTTGTCCCGTCGCACGTAAACTCTTTAGGGATAGTCGCGCCTTCTTTAAAATCTTGGATAACTATTTTCATACCACAGAATATTTATTAATATCGTTCAAGTAATTTTACCAGCAAACGCACCGGAGCACCCGCGGCACCTTTAGCGAGATGCTCACCTTCAATCGCCGTCATGCGCGGCGCAATATCCAGATGTACCAAAGGATAGCCATCGGCAAATTGTTGTAAAAACGATGCCCCGTGGATCGCGCCCCCATATCTGCCCTTACCGGTATTAGCGATGTCCCCAAACGTCCCCTTGATATCTTCGTCATACTCCTCCCAGAGTGGCAACGGCCAGACATAATCACCTGACTCCTCCCCCAGCTCACGAAACATTCGCTCCAAATGTTCATCGCGGGTGAACACTACAGATGCCCGTTGTCCTACTGCCACCATCGCAGCCCCCGTAAGAGTCGCCACGTCTACCACAAGCCGCGGGCGGTATTTTTTGGCATAGGTAAGAGCATCTGCAAGAACGATTCGCCCCTCGGCATCCGTATCTAAAACCTCTATAGTCTTACCCGACAGAGAGACAAGCACATCCCCGGGGTGATAGCTTGAGCCCGAAGGCATGTTTTCTACCGCAGGCACCAGAGCTATGATATTTTTTTTGATGCCGAGCCGAGCCGCAGCTACAAGTGCGTGTACCACTGCCGCACCCCCCGACATATCCATATGCATCTCATATATATGCTGGGTTGGTTTGAGATTGAGGCCACCCGTATCAAACGTCACCCCCTTGCCGCAAAATACGATTGGCTGGTCTTTTTTTGCTCCACCCCAATACTCCATGATGATAAACCGCGGCTCTTCGGTCGATCCCTTAGAAACCCCGAGCACGCCGCCCATTTTTAATTTTTCAATATCTTTTCTGCCCAAAATAGTCACGGCAATGGGAAGTCCTCCAGCCGCCTTTCTAGCTTCGTTCGCCAAGAGCCGTGGCGTCATCTCCCCACCCGGAGTGTTGGCAAGAATTCGACACTTATTGGTCTCCTCCCCAACCATTTGACCACGCGCAAATGCCCGACGCACCTCCGGACTCACCTTCCCTAAAACTACGATCTCCTGTACAAAAATCCACCCCTCTTCGGGCGGCGTCTTGTATGCAATAAATTCGAAATTTGCCATCTCAAAATTAACCCCCAAAAGCTCTGCAACCCGCTCATCCGACAGAGCAAGCTTCGACAGACAAAAATCGGAAAAACGAATGACAATAGTCTCTGCTCTATGAGAACGGGCGAGACTGATGGCTTTGCGCGCCAAAAGGACAAGCTTACGCTGATTGAGCTTTGCCGGATCATCTATGCCAATCTCTATAACCCGCTGACCTGAAGAAAGCCGCACCACATCGGTTTCTTTTTTACCGGCAAGCAGAGTTACCAAAACACCGCTTTTTATTTTTGTAGCCTCGCCTTTTTCCTGGTAAGTAATTTTTATCATGCAGAACACCCTAACTGATAAAGCGGATGCTCCTATTATATACCGCCGAATCCCCAAACAAAAACTCCCCCGAGAGAGCAGGGAAGTTTTTGGATGAATCGCAAAACTACTGTTTCATTGGAGGGACAGATCCTGTATCAGCGGGGCGCGGTTTATAGAAATCTTTGTCGATACTCCGCTCAAAGCATGCCCGTCCTTCGGCATGCTCCCAGTTAGTTCCTTTGATTCCCTCAAAATATGGCTGGGCGATATTCGCATTCTGAAGGGAGGGACGACCAAACTCTGCACACAGAGAGAACATCTCTGGTCCTTTCACTTCATACTCATACGCAGTCTTGGTTTCGGGGTCCATTGGCACACGAAATCCACTAATATCGTCGTTGAGATCTACCAATGCGACTGGAAGCTTTTGTTTGTTTTGCCAATAATTCACAATCTGCCATTGGATGGTCTGCAAGTCAGCGACACGCTGTTCATCAAACCGACGTGCGCGTTGCTCGGTAGGAGAGCCGGCTACAAAGAATCCCTCAATAGCGACGACAGCGACGATGGCAATTACCAGATACCGAAACACCTTCACGCTACCGGAAGTATATTCTTTCAGCTCCGCGAAATAATGCCAGAATATAGCGCCAGCCACAAAAAGCACTACCAGAATCTTGAGCAAAAATCTTTTAGTAAGCTCTCCGTCCAAAAAATTATAGAGGAGTGTGACAAGATCGCCTAAGATAACCAACCCCGCCAAAAAAAGCGTAAAGTAGAGTAGCCACTTGCGAATACGGGTATCACGCTTTTCAGGATCAGCCACATACTCCTGTTGCAAAAACCTACTAGTAAATACAAACACTGGAAACAGCACTATCAAGCTAGAAAGTGCGAACCGTATCGACTGATAAATGCTCGTGAGTGCGTAGTACCCACCATCGAGAGCATCAAGTAAGGCTATATTAATATACTGGAATAAAAGCGTAGTCAAACTTACCGCGCTTGCGTAGAGTGCAATAATCGCCAAAAGATGCAAAAAGACATCCTTAGGGCCGGTCTTCTTATTGACAGGCTGTAAAACTTGTTGTGTATCCATACCTACAAGATACCACACCTTTCTAGATTCTTCAATCCCCCTAACGCTTTTGGCGTCTAAACCTCAAAAAATATTTTTGCTCCCAAGAAAACCCCGCCGCCGCCCTGTGCCCTCCCCCACCATATTTCATGGCAATCTGTGAGACATCCACATCCCCCAACGAACGCAGGGAGACTATCACTGACTTACCACGGCGCGACCAGATGATGCCGATCGGGCTACCCGCTTTGCAAAGCGCATTACCAATCTCAGAGGCGTGCACCGCGGAGTTGACCATACGACACTTGTACCCTGCAAACATCACGTCTTCAGCATTCTGAAGCGCGCGTTCAACTTGGACCGCTTTTTGTTTCAGGAGTAATGCGCCATCGCGTACTAGTATTTTGCGGTGTGTACTCGACTCGACATCTCGCTCAAGTTTTTTCCAAACATGGAAATCCTGTGGCAGAAGACTGATAACTGCCTGCAACTCTCGAGTATACGGCAACACGAACTTCCACAAATCCGAGTCCTCTATATGCCGGAGGAGTCGCGGGATCGCCTTGCCTGGATGAAAATGGGACCACGTGAGCATCGCACCCGAGTGTTTCAGATCAAATACATGCTCTGTCGCAAGAAGCACAGCTTCCTTGTTGCTGATATGGTGGTCGATAATCGTCAATGATTCAACTTTTTTAAGAACCGCGGGGATGATAGCAGGCGGGAAAGAGTAGTCAAGCGTATAGACCTCTTTGCCTTGAGCCAGTGCCGGGAGGACGGCATTATTAGGAGGCACCGGAATATACAAGGCACGCGCCCCAAACTTTTTCCATGCGGCGTATGCCGCGCCAAATCCGTCAGAGCATTCAGCGTGATACAGTATTGCAATACGTGGTAAGGTAGCCATAAAGAAATGCCACCGGACAATGTGCCCGGTGACCAAAAGAATACATTAGCGAGTAGAAAATTTCATCATGAGCACGGCACCGCTCGGATCCTTGATGGGCATATCCGATTCTTTGGCAAACTTTTTGTCCGCACCTGCATCCGCGTGGATCATTGCATAGTACACTTTGCCCGGCTCAGTTTTGCGAAGTAAGGTCATGGAGACATTACGGTTGTCCCCGGCGGGAAACCAGCCTGCACCCAAAATATTGCCCGGGGCGCCATTGCGATCTTCATGAATCACTACCCACGCCGGCTCGGCAAGTGTCACCATGCTTACCACCACGTCTCCCGCAGATTGCTCGTCAACCGCGATAGCATTGTCTCCCACAAGCACCGAACCCATAGTTTTTGAAGCGTCTCTGGATGAATCGGTTGGCTTATTGGAAAATGGTAGTGGCGGCAGATTTTCCATATCCGAGGTGTCCGATGGCGTCACACGATCATCGCCCGCCTTTGAACCCTCGGAACGAGAACCGATGAGAGAACTTACTCCAAAACCGAGCGCAAACGCGACCACACCGACTAAAATCATATACTTGTATTCTGCAACTTTTTCCATAGTCTTTTATGCCAGCTAGTAAAGTCCCCTAGTTTCTATTATCTTTATAGCTATGAATCGGGAAAAAATCAAAGTATTTCAAAAATCGATACGCACTTGGTATCGGCACCATGCTCCAAACCTCCCCTGGCGGACGACTAAAAACCCTTGGCACGTATTGGTTTCTGAAGTCATGCTTCAGCAGACGCAGATCCCGCGGGTACTCAAAAAATATCCAGAATTCTTGCGCCGATTCCCAACACCCCAAGCGCTCGCCAAAGCCCCTTGGGGTACCGTACTCAACTCATGGCAAGGCATGGGATACAACCGGAGAGCGAAATACTTACAAAATGCGGCGCATATCATCAGCACGGAGCACCACGGCATTGTTCCGCAAGGTACGGAGACACTTGATGCACTCCCCGGCATTGGTCCATATTCCGCACGCGCCATCGCTTGCTTTGCCTATAATAGGTGCGAGCCGTTCATTGAGACCAATATACGCCGCACGGTTATTCATACATTTTTCTCCCACAAAAAAAATATCCCCGATGTCGCCATTCTTCTCGTGCTCAAAAAAATAGAGCCGCGTACAAAAAACCGAGAATGGTACCTTGCTCTTATGGACTACGGCCGAGACGCTATTAAAAACGTCCCCAACCCAAACCGCAAGAGTAAGCACTATACTCGGCAATCACGCTTCGCCGGATCAGACCGATACATCCGCGGCAAAATCATACAACTGCTTATTGCAAACGGCAATCTGCCGCTTAAACGCGTACACCAAGAACTCCACGAAGACCCCCACCTCTCCAAACTCACCGCGCCCAAGACCAAAAATATCCTAGCAAGTCTTCTCAAAGAGAATATCATTAGACAAGAAGACCACAAATATTCTATTGACTAAAAAATATATGTATAGTAGTCTGCATCGAAACGAAACTTGAAAAGAGCATGAGAGGATGGACTGTGGCAAAAATGAAAAAACATATCGCCTCAGCTACCTAGATGTGGCATCCGAGTTGTCAGATGCTATTGTCGCGACCGCCGCACAAAAATACTTGCAAGGACAAGTACGCATTATCCGTTGGGTGATAGAACACAACGAAACGCGTCAGGCGTTTGATATCTCCGGCAAGTGTTTCCCCATACATGTACAGCATCTACTGATCCACTATGAAAATTGTTAGCATAGCTGATTATCTTCACCATTCCTTAGTCTAAACACAAAACCCCCGATCGCTCGATAGTTTTTTATTTTACAAAAAATTTTTGTACTACACACGCTTGGCTTTCCAGCGCTCCCAAGTAACAAGAAGTGGGCTGGCAATACATATCGAGGAGTACGTGCCAAATACGGTGCCGATAATAAGCGCAAGTGAAAAATACTTGGTCGAGTGACCACCAAAAAAGAAAAGGGTAAGCAACACAAGAAACAAGGTGAGCGAGGTATTGATAGAACGTACTATAGTCTCGTTGATACTGATACCCACCGTCTCTTCAAAGCTTGCCCCTTTACCGCGCCGCAAATTCTCGCGGATCCGGTCAAACACCACTATGGTGTCATGCACCGAAAAACCAAGAATAGTGAGCACCGCAGTGATAAACAACGCATCAATCTCCACGCCTTGGAAATGTCCGAGATAGGCAAAAAACCCGATCGGGATAATGACATCATGCAAAAGCGCCACAATCGCTACCAAGCCGTATTTCCATGAAGCAACCGGTCGAGAGACCTTGCGAAACACAAACGCAATGTAGAGCACAATCATAAGAATCACCAAGAAAAGCGCATAGGTCGCACGGCGCTTGAGCTCGCCACCGATAGTGGGTCCGATGGAGTCAAACCGCTTTTCTACAAAGCCAGCATTGGGATCGCGCTCACCCAGTGCCTGCAAGAGCTTCTGATGCGTCGCCTCATCGAGATCTCTCATGCGCAAAAACAATCCTTTGTCTCCTGTTTGTTGCATTTGCACCGAGCCAATATTAAGTGCTGCAATCTTTTGCTGGAGCTCTTCGGTCGTCGGGCGTGCATTTACAAACTCGAGCTCCATAAGAGACCCTCCGGTGAAATCAATACCGAGCTTGAGCCCCCACAGGGAAAGTGCACCAATACTCAAGACAAAGAGTAGGCCGGAAATGATGTAGGGTATTTTTCTGTATGCAACAATGTTCATAATACGCAATGATTATACGCCGAAAAGAAATTTTACTGCTCTGGACTCGCGCAGATTGAGCGCACGGAGGAACGTACGAGTAAGGGTAATTGCCGAGAACATGCTCACCAAAATACCAATACCAAGCGTCAGCGCGAATCCTTTGATAAGGCTCGTGCCGAACCAGAAAAGAATTACCGATGTAATCAAGCTTGATACGTTGGAGTCCCGAATAGAAAGCCAGGCGCGTGCAAATCCCTCATCGATCGAGCCACCAAGCGGCCGCCCGGCGCGCATCTCCTCTTTGAAACGCTCAAATATCAAAATATTAGCATCCACCGCCATGCCGATAGAAAGGATAAATCCGGCCATGCCCGCGGCAGTGAGTGTTATCGAAAAGAGCTTAAACACTGCAAGAGTAAGGATAGCGTACAAAAGGAGCGCTACCACCGCCACAAACCCCGGCAAGCGATACCAAAAAAGCATAAAAAGTGCAACCGCCAAAAGCCCATACATGCCTGCCGCCAAACTCCGCTCAAACTCTACCCTGCCGAGTGAGGCTTCTACCCGCTGTTGGGAAAGTAGCGAGATAGGCACCGGCAAAGCGCCCGAGTTGAAACGCTGTACCAATTGGCGCGCTTCATCTGCCGTAAAATCACCCGTAATCTGTGCCGAGCCGCCAGATATCTTCTCCCGCACCATAGGTGTGCTGATCGGCAATCCGTCCAGATAAATGGCAATAGGCTTGCCGACATTCTGTGCAGTAAGAGTCTCAAAGAGTTTGCCGCCCTCGTCATTGAATACAATACTCACTGTGGGACTGAATGAATTTTGATCAAATACCAGCTCGGCACGCTGTAAATATTTTCCCGTAAGATCTGTCGCAATATAATAGGCGTCTTCATTGAGTCGTTGATTATTTTTTTGTGCCTCCAAAATAGCATCGCGCTCGACCTCCGGACGCTCGGTTTTAAACTGCAAAAACGGCGTCTCGCCAATGAGCTGAATCGCCTGGTTAATATCATATACTCCGGCAAGCTCAACAATGAGACGCTGATCACTACCTACACGGTTGATCTGCACTAAAGGCTCGGCTACGCCAAAGGCGTTAACCCGGCGTTCAATCACATCGCGGAGCCCCTGCATGGATTCAGCAACCTGACCCGGCGGCAAGCTGGAAATATCTGCCCGGTACACAAGATGCGTCCCTCCCTGAAGGTCAAGACCCAAACGAAACTGCCGCACGGATAGGTGCGGCGCATGAATTTTGTCAGCAAGCTTGTTGTAATACTGCGGCAAATCAAAAAACCCGACCGCCATACCCACCAAAAGTATTATAATCGCAAGAATCCGCGCTTTCATACAGAAGTCTAGTCTTTTATCTCAATTCCCATACTACGTGCGGTGCCCGCGATAATATTGGCGGCCGCATCAACATCATTGGCGTTGAGATCCTCCATCTTACGCTCGGCGAGCTCACGAAGCTTGGCACGAGAAACATTGCCAACTTTATTGCGCAGAGGATTGCCTGCACCCTTTTCCACGCCAGCGGCTTTGCGCAATAAGTCTGATGCCGGCGGGGTTTTGAGCTTAAAATCAAATGTCCGGTCTTCATATATCGTAATCTCTACCGGAATAATGTCCGTCCCCTTATCTTGAGTCGCTTGGTTAAACTTGTTTACAAAGTCTCCGATATTGATACCTTTGGGTCCCAAAGCAGTACCCACGGGAGGAGCCGGGGTGGCTTTGGCAGCTTGAATCTGCAGTTTTACTATTTCTTTTACCTTTTTTGCCATGTATCCGCCTAAAATTCTTATTGTTACTAATACCGATTTCTATCAAACCTTGGCATAAAACTCAAGTACTGCAAGGTTGTACGTCCAGCCACCAAGAATTTTTGGTGGGTGAATTAGACCCTGCGCACCTGGAGAAAATCGAGCTCTACCGGCGTCTCGCGGCCAAATATTGAGACCATAACCTTGACCTTGCCGCGTTCCTCGTCGATTTCGCCCACTTTGCCTTCAAAGTCTTTAAATGGTCCGTCAGTAATTTTTACCGCATCACCGGGGGTCAAGTCAACCTTGTGCTTGGGTTCTGCTTCACCCATACGACCCATCAAAATATCTATCTCTTCTGCCGAAAGCGGCGTCGGGGTCGTACCTGAACCCACAAATCCAGTCACCCGTGGGGTATTACGGATCACATACCAAGAGTCGTCCGTCACAATCATCTCTACCAATACGTACCCGGGGTAGATCTTCTCCTCTACGGTACGGCGTTTGCCGCCCTTTATCTTTATCTTTTTTTCTGTAGGGACTAAGACATTAAAAATCTTGTCCTCCATACCCATAGACTCAATGCGCTGACGGAGATTGCGCGCCACCGCATCTTCATAGCCGGAATAGGTATGCACCGCGTACCAATTCCTGCCAAATTCCGATGTTTGCTTTGGCATGGTATCCTCCTAAATTTTTAGGCAATTACTAAGAATCTTGCGAACATGGGTGCGACCCCACCCAGTCTTGAGCCACTGCTCCCGAGTAAATGCATCTTGTTTGTTGATAAAAGCTTCATAATATACCAATACTAATGGTTTTCTATCCTTTGTTGAAGGCACTCCTCCAGCATTATGCAACGCAACTCTCTTCGGAAGATTGTGTGTGCACCCAATGTACAAATTGCCATCCTTTCTGCTACGCAAAATGTACACATAATGCATGCCTAAAAATTTTGGCGGATAAAATTAAAAAATAAATACTTCCAACAGGCGCACAAACCCAAAATCGAGCGCCCCCAAAAATAATGCGACTCCTACCGAAACGCTTACCACAAGTGCCGTAAAGCGCATGGTCTCGGCCCGAGATGGCCAGGTAACTCGCTTCATCTCTGTCTGTGTTTCCCGAAAATATGTACTGATTTTGTTGCTCATAATATTCGTTTGCCCTAAGAGAGCTATAGTTAATCTATTATATTTTATTGATTACGCCTCTATATTATATGAGATGGCATAATCTCCAAAATCTCTCACAGGGTAAACCATTTTTAAAAGGCCCGCAGGCCCTTATGGTCTGATACTACAAGGTTAAATCTTAGGTGTCAATAGCCCTTACACATCCAAATTCTTCACCGCACGGGCATGACCCTGGATGAATAGCTTGCGTGGAGCGACCTCGCTCCCCATCAGAATATCAAAGATATGATCTGCCGCGGCCGCATCCTGGATATTGACCTGGAGCATCATACGACGCGCCGGATCCATAGTCGTCTCCCAGAGCTGTCCGGGATTCATCTCTCCCAAACCTTTGTAACGCTGTATGGTAAATCCTTTGGTTGAAGTCTCTGCACCTGCCTCCTCGCCCACCTCCGATGCAGATGCCTCCTCATCCACCACATCTTCTACGTCCTTGCCTTTTTTAGCCGCGGACTTGGCGGCACGCTCTTCTTTGCGTGCCTGCAACTCTTTCAGGAGTTTGTCCTTCTCCGCTTCCGTATAGGCATAATGTGACTCTTTGGCGCGGCTCACCTTATAGAGCGGCGGTTGGGCAATATATAAAAATCCCGCATCAATAGCCGGTCGGAAGTAGCGATAAAAAAGTGTGAGAAGCAGGGTCCGGATATGCGCCCCGTCCACATCGGCATCGGTCATAATCACAATCTTATGGTACCGAAGCTTGTCGATATTAAACTCATCCGCAATTGCCGCGCCAAGCGCAATAATCAAAGCTTTCACTTCTTTGGAAGCAAGCATTTTATCCAAGCGTGCACGCTCTACGTTGAGGATCTTGCCCCGAAGCGGCAATATTGCCTGAAACCGCCGATCACGTGCCTGCTTGGCTGACCCGCCTGCAGAGTCTCCCTCTACGATGAATATCTCGGATTGTGTAGCGTCTTTGGACTGGCAATCGGCAAGTTTTCCGGGGAGTGCCAACCCCTCCAAAAGGCCCTTTCGCAAAATCGTGTCTTTGGCGGCCTTAGCGGCACGGCGAGCCTTGGAGGCGAGCACCACCTGCTCGCAGATCCCCCGCGCGTCCTGGGGATGCTCCTCCAAAAACGCCTGAAACGCATCGCTAAATCCCGTCTCGGTAGCGCCTCTCGCTTCGGGGTTGCCAAGCTTCGATTTGGTCTGCCCTTCGAACTGGGTCTCGGCAAGTTTGACCGAGATGACCGCAGTCAGCCCCTCACGCACGTCCTCGCCGATTAAATTTTCTTCGTCCTGCTTGAGATAATTGTTTTTACGCGCATAATCGTTGAGGATACGCGTGAGCGCGGTGCGAAAACCGGTCAGATGCATGCCTCCCTCCGGTGTATGGATATTGTTTGCAAAACTCATCTCGCGCGCCTGCAGATCATCCGTGTATTGGAGTGCGATCTCTACCAAAATACCGTTTACTTCTTTTTGGACATAAAAAATATTTTCGTGTTGGGGTGTAATATCCCGATTGAGATATTTCACATATGAGGCGATACCGCCCTCAAAATAAAACCCGTATGACTCGCCGGAGGTCGAGGAGCTCTCACGCTCGTCATGCACGACCATCTTGATGCCTTTGGTAAGATACACCTGCTGGCGCACCCGATCGAGTACCCGCTTCCAGTTAAAAGAAATTTCACTAAAAATTTGTGGATCAGGCTCAAAGGTCACAGTGGTACCGGAGGCACCGCACTTGCCGATTTTTTTGACTGCCGCCTTGGGCTTGCCACGTTCATACTCCTGCACATAGAGCCCGCCGTCTTTGCAGACCTCGGCCTTCATATATACGGAGAGCGCGTTAACCACAGATGCCCCTACGCCGTGGAGTCCTCCAGAGACCTTGTATGCTCCACCACCAAATTTACCTCCCGCGTGCAGGGTCGTCATAATGGTTTCCAGTGCGGACTTTTTGGTCTGCTTGTGGACATCCACCGGAATACCGCGACCGTCATCAGTGACTTTGACGCGGTTTTTGGGAAGCAGAGTAAGCGAGATATTTTTGGCGTGCCCCGCCATCGCCTCATCAATCGCATTGTCCACAATCTCCCAGATCAAATGATGTAGACCATCCGGACCGGTAGATCCGATATACATACCCGGGCGCTTGCGTACGGGCTCTAACCCCTCCAAAACAAAAATGTCTTTGGCGCCGTAGTCTGAACCCTTCTTGTCTTTGTCGGAATCTTTGCTTGCCATGAAAAAATAAAAAGTCTTTAAAAAGTATTCATATTATAGCAAATCAGCGATGCGGATACTATTGACAAACTTACAAAAGTATTGGATGGAAATGATTGCCCTGCCTTGACGCAAGCCCAAAAACACAACACCCCCGACCATCTGGTCCGGGGTTATTTTTTTAAACTTAAACCTTACGCCTTACAACTTATACCTACTTTCTGACTTCCCACTCGAGATTCGCCTCAAGTGCTTGCGTAATTGAGTTCATGATCGTATCCACCTCCGTATCTTTGAGTGTGCGGTCCGGAGATTGGAATACCAGATGAAATGCGAGACTCTGTTTGCCATCAGGGAGTTCGCTCCCCTCGTAGATATCAAAAAGATCCGAATCCACAAGCAGTTTGCCCCCCGTATTCTCTATCACATCGGTCACCTCCTCCACGCGCACATCAAGCGGCACAAGTATGGCAAGATCACGCATCACGCTCGGATACTTGGATATCACAGCAAACTCTTTTTCTTTGCTGATATAATTTGCGAGTTTATCAAAATCTATCTCGGCGGCGGCAACCATAGCCTTGACCCCAAGCTCCTCCCGGACCACCGGATGCACCTCCCCTAAAACTCCCACAAGCTCCTCTCCTGCACGGATCGCCGCACGGCGAAACGGATGATACGGAGCATGCGCGTCCATGGCCTCGACCTCGTCAAACCAAACCTCCACACCCATACGTTCAAAATATGTAGCAAGTACGCCTTTGAGCTCATAGAAGAGATTTGCATCTTTGGCGCTTGAGCGCTCGGCCATAACCAAACCAAGATTATTAGTTTCCATATAGCCGTCTTTGGCAGAGGCCGGATGATAGGTCCTTCCCATCTCAAACACACGCACGGTTGGCTCGTGCTTGAGATTTTCGCGGACGTTGTGCAAAAGCCCCGGCAAAAGATACCGGCGCAGATAAGCAAACTCTCGGCGCGTAGGATTTTCAAGCTCCAGATATTTTTCCGATGATTCGTTGTACACTGCAATTTCAGACTCTCCGATAAACGAATAGTTGTACGCCTCCTCGAATCCCAAACCCGCAATAATATCTTTCGTCTCATCCATCCAGGTATGCGCAAGCTCAATCTCCGGCGGCACGAGCTCCCCAAGCGGATGCTTGGCAACAATATGTTCAAAGCCGTAGATCCTGCCTACCTCCTCTACTACATCCTCTTCCAATTGCACATCCACTCTATAAGTAGGCACGAGCACCGTCATGACGCTACGAGTGAGCTTGACCTCAAACCCGAGACGCTTCAAAATCGAGAGCATTTCGGTGTCTTTGATGTCCTCGCCCAAGACCGAGCGCACATAGTCTGTGCGCACCAATATACGCGCCGGGACTCTTCGCTTGGGATAAATATCAATCGGGATTTTGAGTACCTCCCCGCCCGCAATGTCTGCGATGAGTACCGCGACACGCTCCATGGCCTCGCTCGTAAGATTAGGATCCATGCCGACCGAGAATCGTGCGGAGGCATCGGTCTTGAGCTTGATACTTTGAGAGGTCATGCGAATAGTCGGCCCATCGAAAGTCGCGGCTTCCAAGACGATATCACGAGTAGATGCGGAGATCTCGGCGGATGCTCCTCCTTTGATACCCGCGATCGCGAGCGGGCGCTCGCTGTCTGCAATCACCATCATAGATTTACTCAACGCATACGTTACATCATCGAGTGCGTGGATTTTTTCACCATCACGCGCCATACGCACAACGATTTTGGAACTGGCTATTTTTTTAAGATCAAACGCATGCAAAGGCTGTCCCGTATCCAGCATGACATAGTTGGTAGCATCCACTATATTGTTGATTGAGCGGATGCCACACACCAAAAGCCGGTCTTTGAGCCATTTGGGAGATTCTTTGACTTTGACTCCGCGGATCACGCGTGCCGTGTAGCGCGGACAAAGCGGGGTTTTGACCTCTATTTTAAGGATATCCCTAGTGCGCACCTGCGATTCTTTGAGTTTTAGCGGCGCATCTTTGATAGACACTCCGAGTATCGCCGCAATCTCGCGCGCCAGACCCCTGTGCCCAGAGGCGTCTGCCATGCGATTGGGTAAAATCTTTACATCCAGCACAAAATCCTTGCCATGTTTTTCGATAGACTCCACCTCAAAGGCACGCATACTCAATACCTCCGCAAGTTTAGCGGGCTTGGGAAGTTTGGGGATATACGATTTGAGCCAGTTGTAGGAAAATTTCATATCTGTTTATTTCTACTTTTTAGTGCGTACCATATTTTTGAAATAACACTTGCAAATAGATACCATATGACTGTTTCCATAAGCAAAACCAATACCCAACCAAAAAGATTCGGCTCCGGGTAAGAAAACCTTCCTGAATTCCAGCTTCCTACTGATGAGCCTAAAATACTATGGAGTAATCTAAATAATAGGACAAATATCACATATACAGAAAATAACATCGGCGCAAAAAGTCCGCGAACAGTATCCAAACCTACTCCAATTTTCAAAAAATCCTCGACAAAACTAAGCACCATTGGCGCAACGAAAATCACTAGAAAAACAAGAAATACTACCCAAGTAACCTTTGTTGGTCGCAAAAAATCTTTCATAATTAAAATTGCCTCAAAAACCGGATATCATTTTGGTAAAACATACGGATGTCCGGGATTTTGTACTTCATCATCGCCACGCGATCGATCCCAAAGCCAAAGGCAAACCCCTGCCAGTCTTTGGGGTTGAGTCCCGCAGACTGAAATACTTTGGGGTGTACCATGCCCGCCCCTGCAATCTCCACCCAGCCCGTATGCTTGCATACCGAGCACCCATGTCCCCCGCATTGCACACAGCTCATATCTACCTCCGCACCCGGCTCTACAAACGGGAAATAGCTCGGCCGCAGACGAACTTTCATTTCTTTGCCAAAGAGTTTACCCAAAAATGTCTGCATGACTTGCTTGAAGTTAGCAAGTGAAATATCCCGCCCGACCATCAAGCCTTCGAGCTGATAAAACTGTATCTCGTGCGAGGCATCAGTCGCCTCGTAGCGAAATACCCTCCCTGGTGCGATAATCCGAAACGGCGGCGCATGTTTTTGAATGTAGCGGACTTGCACCGGCGAGGTATGAGTACGCAAGAGCAATCTTTGCGCTTTAGGATCACGTTTTGGATTCTTAATCCAAAACGTGTCCCACATGTCCCGAGCGGGATGATCTGCCGGGATATTGAGCGCGTCAAAATTATAAAACTCGGTCTCTACCTCCGGACCTTCCGCAACCGCAAACCCCATAGAGCCAAATATCCGCTCGATATCGCGGCGGATGATAGTCAGAGGATGCAATCCCCCTTTGTGATATCTTTTGCCGGGACGCGTAATATCAATGCGCTCAAGTTTCAACTTTTGCTCGTATTCTTCACGTTTGAGCGAGGCTGTACGCTCCGCCGCCAAAAGCTCAAGAAGTTTTCGCGTCTCATTGGCCTCGGCCCCCATGGTACGACGCTTATCCTCCGGCAAATCTTTGAGTGTTTTTAAAATCTGCGTGAGCTTACCCGAGCGCCCCAAATACGCGACCTCTGCGTCACGAAGGGCTTTCAGAGACCCGGCCTGTTTGATGGCGCGTTCGGCTTCGGCGCGCAAATCTTCGAGTGAATGCATACAGCCATGGTACTCAAAAAAAGCTTTTGTGGCAAAGATTTTTGTTTATGAATACATTGCATAAAAATGAAATTACATGTACAATATATAAGTTCTTGAAATATATCGCGGGGTGGAGGAGTGGGTGAAGTCTCCAGTGGAGAGTTCATCGTGAGGCTATCGAGGTCTGCTCTCCTGTCCCAAGAAATAATGTATCGCGGGGTGGAGGAGCAGTACCTCGTGAGGCTCATAACCTCAAGGCGCCGGTGCAATTCCGGCCCCCGCAACAAGTTTCAAAAGTCGCCCATCATGGCGGCTTTTGATTTTAAAAAGAAAAAGCTCACATATACTATGCGAGCTTACAAAATAGACCAGTCTTCCTAAAAAAATTTTGCAATTAATAAACTACAGCAATCCCCGCTTAGAAAGTACCTCCCGTATTCTCGGTCGAGAACATGCACGGATGAAATAACCTGTTCGATTACCCTCATTCACATAGATAGTGTCATCCCCCTCATCTGAATCTCTTATGAGATAGATCCGCCCACGCACCACCACCCACCGAGTATGTGGAAAAAGAGAGCTAAGATTTTCCTGCACTCCCAAGCCTGACTTTGATGAAACTAAAAACGAGATATCCAATTCCGACATCTCCAACGCTGATGCGCGCAGATTGTGCAAACGGCAGTTGCTAGTAATTTCGCCAATACGCCTCCCAGCTTGATTGTAGAGAAAACCTTGAATAGGCGGGATACTGATCTGCGAGAGAACAAAAGAAGCCATTGTTGCACCACCTTTCTTTGCAAATTACTGTTGTAAAATCTTCACTTATTATAATACAAAATATATATAATGTCAATATCACATGGTAATGTGCAGACCATCCCCGAGCTTCCCGCAAACCCAAAAAACTACTACTATATATTCATGACCACCAAAACAAAGTTCATACTTATAACACTTGTATTTGCGATACCAGTATTTTTGCTCGGGCATATCATCTGGCCACCGGCTCCCGGCCCCGGACCGACATCCGGTCAGCTTCCCTTTTTCGTCATTATGTCTGTGATAGAGTCATTGTCGCTTGGTGTGGGTGTTGCATTTATTACGCTTGGCCTCCCCTATCTTAAAAATGTGCCCGCCGAGTACCGGAGACGCGCCAACTGGTCATTTGCCACTATCACCTGGATGCTCATCTCCTGGTGGCCACATGACAATCTCCACATCCACATTGGCGAGGATTTTCAGAAACTCATCTACATCGAATACGGATTTCATTTTACCCTCATTGTCTCGGGCTTTATCCTTGCCGCAGCACTCTACACACTGCTCAAACAAAAAAATGGCGGATATAATCCCCTACCATTTCAAAAGACACAACCGTAGCACCGCCTATACTACGAGCTCCTCGGTCGGCACACGCAACCCCGCAATCGCAAAATAGGCGAGCATGGCGCCCACGAGCGTACACAAACGCGCGATGGCAGTCGCCCAGTCATACGTGAGACTTAGCTCATCCATGGTTCCTGCAAGTGCGAGCACCAAGAGTGAAAGGCCTGAAAGTAACTCAAAGCGCAAACGAGGATCTTCCAGACTTTGGCGCAAAGCAAACGTCCGCAACGAACGCACTAGACCATAGAGCACTATGCCAAATAACGGCGCAAACATTACCGTATATATAATGCGCGCAGGATGGTTCAAAGCCGCTTGGACGCTAAAATACGTTACTTGCATTGATTCAAACCCAAAACGAAACAACATAAACCAAAACGCCAAAGCGGCAATCGCATATACCCACATCACAAAACTCAACGCCCGCAGGGAATGGAATAATCTTCCCATGAGATGCCAGCAACCAAGCACTAGCGTGAGTCCAAGTATGGTTTGCGCAATGTAGAGCATCGCATACGCGCCATCGGTCCACACGAGCCAGACACAAAGATGATTAAGCCCCGTGAAAAATAATATCCCGCCGATAGAAAGCCAGAGGAGCGAGAAGCTCTGTGAGACTGATGAATGGAGTTTGTAATCCTGATTTTTGATATACAGCCAAAACTGGAGCACACCGAAAAAAGCTATCAGCCAGGATATAATCATTGTGAGCAAAAGTCCGGAAAGCATGGTGTCGCCTACGATATACTCCAGTGTAGCACACAGAAAGGTATTTTTTTCAGACATACACACCACACACGCATCCTTGAAAATGACACCAAAAGGCTCTATACTGTTTGTATTCAAAACGAGACACGGCTACGTAGCTCAGCGGTTAGAGCAGGGCTTTCATAAGGCCAAGGTCGGTGGTTCGATTCCACCCGTAGCCACAGCGCATGACAACCAAAAAAGAGAGACTGGAGACTCTCAAACAAGAACTTGAACAAAATAGAGCACTCCCGCTTTCCCAGACGGCCAACCTTGTCTTTGGTGAGGGGTCAGAAGATACCGCTGTCTTGTTTATCGGAGAGGCCCCCGGATTTCATGAGGACAAACAAGGGCGGCCGTTTGTCGGGCTTGCCGGGCAACTTCTCAATAAACTTTTGGCCGAAATAGGCTGGCCACGAGAATCAGTCTATATTACGAACATCGTCAAGCGCCGCCCCCCGGAAAACCGCGACCCTCTGCCCGAAGAGATTGAGGCCTACAAACCCTACTTGGCCCGCCAAATAGAGATACTGGAGCCCAAACTCATCGCAACGCTTGGCCGATTCTCCATGAATTATTTTTTGCCGGAGGCTAAAATATCGCGCGATCATGGACGACTCACAAATGCGGGCGCATGGTTTGTCTATCCCCTCTACCACCCGGCGGCGGCTCTGCGTGCTACTGCAGTACTCGAGGACTTGCGCAAAGACTTTCAGCGCTTGCCGGAGATAGTCGAGCGGCTCTCGAGTCCCGAGATACCCCAAAGCCCAAAAGAACAAAAACCGGAGGCAAGTCAGACGCCATTGTTCTGACTTGAAAAATCCGCATAGAATGCTAGAATAGTGAAGTTCATTTGATAGTGTGTTTACGCAAATATATGCGGGCGTAGCTCAGCTGGTTAGAGCGCCGGCCTGTCACGCTGGAGGTCGTGGGTTCAAGTCCCATCGCCCGCGCATAAAGAAAAAACGGCATACATATATATGCCGTTTTGGTTTTAAGAGGTAAACACATGACGATAAGCGTATAAAAGTACGGCCTCGATACAGCAGTCTCGATATCCCATATCGCCCAGATTTTTTCTTAGACGATCCTGCTCATCTTTTTGAGATGGAGTACCGCCACCACCGAAGATCGTACCCAAGAGTGCACGTACCTTGCCCGAACGCTCCCGCTTGATAAACGTCTCTATCATTTCCGCAAGCTGTTGATGATCCTCAAGCGTACCTATGCGCTCCTCCCTGCGATGTATCTGAAAGAAAAATGACACCACCTCCTGACGGAATTTGTCAGCCGAAGACCCGGAAACTTCACCACGTTCTTCTATGCTCTTGAGAAATGATGTATCCGGCTGACGTTTTTCTTTTTTGCCAGCGCCGGCGTCCACCTCGACATCCGTTTTGTTTGTGTACGCCCCTGCGTGATCAAGATACCGGCCAAACAGTTCCGCTCGATACTCAACCGCTGTCTCTAGCCCAAGTATCGCCGTTACCAAATCCATCTCTACCGCTCTCCGATAACGATCCTCGGCTATCCCTGATTTTGTCTGCTTTGTCCGCTCTTGCAACTCTTCTCCGAGCAAATCCTTGAGGCGCTGTTTGGCTTCTGCGCCCACCACTGATGCATCATCACTCTTGATGCAAGCATGCGCCGAGGCAAGTATATCCCCGATACCCACACACGAGTTTTGCTGAATTGCGAGTCCATGCATACGCACCGAGAGCCGAGGTAATATGCCCATACGGCCTTCTTCCTGACTATTTCCCTCGGATTCGAATAACTGCCTACGGGTTACTGTAAGAACCGTACCCTTTCGCAAAACCTGCTCTCCCGCATGTAGACGAGCCTTGTCCCAAAGACTATTTTCTACCTTGGGACACCGGTCGTCCATCCGAGAGGCACACGAGAGAAGTGCCAGCGTCTCTTCAACATGAGGCATAAAATGCGCACTGCTCTGTGTACGCTCCCGCGCACGCTTTTGAAACAAACGCCGTTCGGCTAGCCAAGAGAGCGGCGCCCGAATCCCTACCGAATACAACCGATCACGAAGCTCCGTATGCTGATTGGTGAGCCCCACGGGGTTCGTATTGCCCACATGGACAAATACACAGTCCAGGTTTGCCCATGATATATGATCAGCCAGTGGCACTGCCCCATCCATTACTGCTTGCGCGATAAGACTTACAAACTCTGATGGCTGTTTATCGAGATCTGTCACAAACATGCCGCCGTTTGCCGCAAATAGCGCATTGTACCACTCATGGGGAAGCGCGCCGCCCTGCGCGGGAGGCGGGAGCTTGCCTTCACAATGGACAATCCCACACCCCGCCCGAAGAAGAAATGGCCGCCGCTCAACAGGTATCTGGCGCCAATTACCTGCGCAAGCAATTAACATACCTGCGCAATCCGCACAGGGCTCTCCCTCAAAATAGCCAAACCGATTATGCCAAACTCCTCGCTCTTCCTCCGGGACAAGGTATAGCCAATGACAATGGTGCCTACAGCGAAGTTTCTTCTCACGATCCCCCAGTTCCCCCACTGCGTAGTAGGCACCCTTGGCCATCAAACGTGCCAGATATCTCACAAACGAAGTCTTCCCGCATCCATGGCCGCCCCAAAGACAGAGAATTTGTTTTTTGGCGTCCCCTCCGCTCATCGCATCCATAAAGTATCTGCCAATTTCGGCAAGCTCCGCCTCCCAGTCAAAAAACTCCGGAGCAAACATTGGATAGTACTTATATGAGGTATCCCTATCGGCAAACAATCGCCGCGTATACGGATCATCTACTTCTGCAAGCGCCTTGGGCAATTTCCCGTCAGGCGTTTTTGAAAAAAAGCGCCAGACCGCCGCATGCCCGCGAATCGCCGGAGAGATATCTCCCGTGCGTATACAATAGTCATACAGCTCTCCCACGGTTTTTACACCCCCGAGAGAAATGTCAAGAGGCAAAACCCCTGACATCAAAGACCCGTTTTGAGGGTTGCCGCTATCCGATACTACAACAACACTATCATGCTCTGCCATACGTCTATCCTCCTTATTATCAAAGTGTACCATCGGCGTTATAGCAAAAAATCCTACCCCCTACAAGGACAGGATCGAGAGAGACATGGCAGAGGCACCTTACTGCTTGGCAGACTCGAACGCCTTGCCAAGCGCAAAAAGCGTCCCCTCATCAAATATCCGTCCCATAAGCTGAAGGCCGATAGGAAGTTTTTCCTTGGAAAATCCCGCTGGAATGGAGAGTGCCGGAACCCCTGCTAAATTTGCAGGCACCGTATAGATGTCTTCGAGGTACATAGAGAGTGGATCGTTTGTTTTTTCTCCAAAGCGAAATGCAGTCGTAGGGGTCGTCGGCGAGATAATCGCATCCACCCGTTCAAACACAGACTCAAAGTCTTTGCGTATCAACGCCCGGACTTTTTGGGCTTTGGTATAATACGCATCATAGTACCCGGCCGAGAGGACATAGCTTCCTAGGATAATTCTGCGTCGCGCCTCCGGACCAAACCCGCGCTCACGCGTTTTGGCATACACATCAAAAAGCTTATCGGCTGGCTCGGACAATCCGTACCGTATACCATCGAACCGTGCGAGATTGGCAGAGACTTCGGCGGGCATAAGCACATAATAGACACTCAAAGCATGCTCGGTATGCGGCAAGCTGACCTCTTCAATCGCGACTCCCTGATTTTGGAATATTTCAATAGCCGCTTCGATTGTTTGTTTTATCTCCGGATCCAGTCCTCCCACAAAATACTCCTTGGGAACACCCAGGCGCATTTGCTGTAGTGGTTTTGTTTCTTTCTCATATGCTCGTTCACTCGTAGTGGAATCCAATGGATCATGCCCGCGGATAGCATCAAACACTATTTCTGCATCCTCTACACTTCGGGTAATCGGTCCAATCTGGTCCAGCGAGGAGGCCATGGCGATAAGACCGCTTCGGGATACCGATCCATATGTGGGTTTTAGCCCCACCACACCGCACAAAGCGGCAGGCTGGCGGATGGACCCTCCCGTATCAGACCCGAGTGCGGCTAGACACTCAAAGGCGGCAACGGCTGCTGCGGACCCGCCGGAGGAGCCACCCGGCACACGCGATGTATCATGAGGATTTTTGGTAGCCCCAAATGCCGAGTTTTCCGTGGAAGATCCCATAGCAAACTCGTCCATATTGGTACGACCCACAAACAACGCTCCTTCTTTTTTGAGCCGCTCAATAACTGTAGCATCATACGATGCACGATAGGTCTCCAGCATACGGGAAGCGGCAGAGACGCGTTTGCCCTTTATGAGAATATTATCTTTGATGGCAAGCGGTATACCGGCAAGCATGGAGATATGGTCACCTTCGGCAATACGCGCGTCCAAAGCTAACGCCTCGGCAATCGCATCACCACCAAACACCTCAAGATACGCGTGGATATCAGCATCACGACTCTTGATAGCGCCCAACACACTCTCTGCCAAATCCTTGGCAGAGATTTGCTTCTCGGTCAGAAGCCCGTGCGCCTCTTTGATAGTGAGATTATTTAATTCCATACGGAGCGCGTTTTAACATACCCATCTTCGGATACCGGTGCGGCATTGAGAAGATCTTTTGGATTAGATCCTGGGACATGGAGCTCTGCCGCATCATCACGCATAATATTTTTGGCACCGGTGATACTTGCCAAAGGAGCCATCACCCCCGTCTCAACCTCCTCGAGTTTTTTTACATAGTCAAGAATGCGCCCGATATCTTCCTGAAACTTTTGCTCTTCATCTTTTGTAAGATGTATACGCGAGAGCTCGGCAAGTTTTGCGATAGTTTCGCGAGAAATCATATCCTCCACCTTATACCAAAAAACGTCGGGAGTAAACCTCCGGCGTACCATATATAGAGAGTGGGTTAGCGCCCCGGCGTCGGCTCGACAATATCAAGCTTGATGCTACTCGTGCGCACAATAGTACCTGAAGGATCCTGCGCACGGACCAAAACCACATATGACCCCGCCCGGGTACGAGCGCTAATACCTACTCGAAAACGTACTGGTGTATCTACGCCATATTCCTCCGACATGAGCGTGTCATCCGGCTCAAAGATAGGACTTATATCTTGCACCGTAATACGAGGGTCAACTGCAGTAATATTTGCGACGGAAAACTGAACAGGGTCGTGGAATCCTCCCGACGGACGCACTTTAAACCGTATCGGACTCGAAAAACTGGTGCCTGCCTCTGGGAAAGGCTGCAGCATGGTAATAATTTTAAAATCTGAACTGATGGTAAAATCGCCCTGTACACAGGTACCCGCAGACACCGATGTCTCCTCGGACATGGCCGATCCCACCGCATTAAACGCCTCTATCTTATACACGTACACCCCCGGGGCGCCCACATCTCTATCTGTGAAAGTTTCCGTATCCTCTCCGAGTGTAGCTACCACAGCAAACGAAGACTCTGATGCCCGGCGCCGATACACGCGAAACCCATCCTCATTGTACGCATTGTCTGTCCAATGAATAACGGCGCGTGTATCCTCGGGACTGCATATGTACAAAGCGGTAACATTGCTAGGCGGATGGGGAGCGGGGCGCTCCACAGAGAACTGAACTTGGCGTTCCAATTTATCGCTTGCCGCAAGTGCAAAGCTCATCGTACTTGCAAACCGAGGAAGTATATTGTTTTGACTGTCTGCAAACCGCCCCATAACGCGTCTCGACTCCGTGCCATGCAATACCCCAAAACTTACTCGCACCGCAAGCGTGTGTGATCCAGACTCTAACGCCAGAGGATCTACTGCGAGCCGTTTGACCGTAGCATGATCCATCTCCTCGTATATAATCCGGCGAGCCAACTGCGTAGACCCCTGGGTACGAAACAATACTGGCTCCCCATCTACCAGGACATCAAATCCAACATTTTGATGCAGATTATTGCATACTCCCATGATCTGCCCAATAATCACGTCAAACGTAAGAGAAATGGTGTCTCGTTGATCTACATTGAGGTTTTGAATGCTGACATTTTTGAGCTCTGACTGCAGAGCTTTGAGCGAGTCGTTTGACGTCCGAATATCCGGGATAAGATATAAGACCTGCGAAGAAAACGGATTTCGATACAATGGGCATGCAAGCGTGTAGGTAAGCGCCTGCGGAATATTTAAACTAGGAATGACAAGCTGTTCGCTCCCGATGGAGGGCTTGTTGCCAGACCACGCACCGGAAGCAATACAAGACGACCGCTCTCCGGTAATGGACCACTCGGCGCCATAACTTACTCCCTCCGATACTCCCTTTATAAAAAACGTATCTTTTGTGTGCCCATCCCCCGCTCCATTATTGGGAACGATATCAAAAGATGGCGGCACCGCTGCATCCGCCCATCCGGCAAAAATCATCATGCCTGCTACTGGCATTGAAATAAAAGCTACAGTAAAAAGCGTGCTATATGTTTTCATGTTTACGACGAGAAACTCCCGCTACGTATAAAATCCCCAGCATGAGGATGCCCACAGTTAAGAGGATGAGTCTGGTTGACTGCTGGGAGCTACTCTTGACTTGTGCTACGGCCAAAGGCGTTCCAGAAACCACCGCAGAACTCAATACTTTGCCGTCACTTACTATCTGCAGAGTAAGCTCTGGACTAGTGCATCCATTTGTGCGTATAGAGACTTTTTTCGTTTGGAGATCAGGCGTGCTTGCTGAAGCGAGGTTGTACTGCTCTCTAGCACACAAGACGCCTTTATCGCCCCGCATTGCGCGCGCCTCAACGACAAGTGCCGCGCGAGACAACGGCGTACCCTGCACTCTTCCCTCCTCACGAGTTGGCGATTCTTCCCAAAATAAATCAGGAGATGCATAATAGGAAACGGTAAGATCAATCTGCGATTTGCCACCATCGAGGTAAGTTTCTTTATCTACTGACCAGGAGCTGATACGTGCGGCTTCACCTTGTATTGTCCACCGAAGCGGTGCCAATGCAGAAAGTCTATCATCTGGGTTTTCAACGCTCACAAACTGCATCGCCGCCTCATATACCTGCGGTTTTATTTTGCTAGGTAACGCTATAGAAATCTCCCGTTCCTCTCCCGGCGCAAAATTATAAATCTCCCCGAGTATGACTTCCGGCTCATGCAGGTAGTAGCCAAATGCGGCAAACTCATTTACCCGCAAACGGAGCTGCCCGGCGACCCGCGCATGTGCAGTATTTTTTACGGTGCAGAGTGCTGTCGGTGCAGTCCCCGCTGGATATGGTGGAGCTTCTTGCGGATCAAAAAGCGTACGCTCAAATGAACTTGGCGCATGCACCATCTTGCAGTGTTTTTGAGAAACATCCAAAAAATACCCATCACCCTTGACCCCAATTTTACTCATAGCACCCGCAAGTACCGAGCCATCCGGCGCCAATATCTGCATAAAGAGCTCGTACTCTCCCGAGTCAAGATGGCTCGAAAGATAAAACGAAAAATCAATTTGTTTTTTTTGCCCAGCCAAGATATTGAGACTAGTACTCTCCTCGGTCCAGATATGTACTGGAGCTCCTATGATAAGCGCGCCGTCTTCCATCGTCTCTTTTGCGGGAGCCTGCACGATCATGCGAGGGAAGACGTCCAAAGCCACGCCCGACACATTACGCACCTGTACGGATGCTTCCACCCGCCCGTCACGCCAAACAGGAGAGAAATCGGTCACCACAACTTTTTGTTGCGGTGCCATATCCGCCACAGCGGACACCGAAACCACGCCGACACAGAGAAAAACAGCCGCGCCCGTTGCGATGCCACATGTATGCGAGAATATATTTTTCATATTTACCTGCTAGAATTTGTGCCGGACAACACATCCGCCCGTTGAATATCGGCCTGATACCCAAACAAACTTTCATCACGAGCAAAAAGATATGTTAAGAAGAGCATCACCACTAAAACGAAAACCACAAGACTCGTATCCTGTTCTGAAGCTGATCGTTTTGACGTAATGCGTATATCCTTCACCAATCCAGTATATCACATCAACCGCGAGTAGCTGCTGCGTTATCCACAAAAATAGAGCAAACGGGAATCTACCTTTGGGGAGTCGGATTGACCACATCGAGCTTAATATCCATAACTTTGTCTGCGATTACGTCATCTTCATCATGTGCCCGGATTTTGAGGATGTATCTACCGGGCACCGTATCGAAGGTAATGCGAGTGCGGAACGAGAGACGGAAGTTTGGATCATTGTAATTGGCAGAGGTAATTGTGCTCTCTGTATTGAAATCCGTACCGAATCCAGTGGTGATGCCGGTACCCGTACTACCATCTACATTACGGATGGGAGCATCTACCGAGAAGCGAAGATTACTGGCAAACGGAGCGGTAGGAGTAGTACGGAACTTAA